>Ga0194128_10002595_pt1 | contig 28907 bp, 22 predicted proteins | sample TA2KigCa65mmetaG_FD_148650 | JGI IMG/M metagenome (GOLD analysis project Ga0194128, IMG submission 148650) | Freshwater microbial communities from Lake Tanganyika, Tanzania - TA2015037 Kigoma Deep Cast 65m | ecosystem: Environmental > Aquatic > Freshwater > Lake | place: Tanzania: Lake...
TAGAATAACGGATGGAAACACCGACGCCTCCGTCTCGGGAGGCTGGGAGGGGACCCACGCAAGGGGAAGCTGTGAACCTGGTCAGGCCGGAAGGTGCAGCCATAAGCAGTGGATCTTGTGCAGTGGATCAGCCTCTCTCAGCCATCCCGCGACGGATGGCGTTTTTTTTTGACTCCGCGCCTTACTTGATGACCCTGCGCGAATCGGCAGCAGAGTAGGGTGCGTGAAACGCACCGTTCCGCTGAATGACGCGCTCGGATGGTGCGTTTCACGCACCCGCAGCCGAATCGCGCACAGATATTTCTCCCGCGGCGTAAGCAAGGAATCGCCTTCGCTCGCGCGGCGGGCTAGTTTTTTTTTGCACCATATAATGACCGCATGGCCAAGCGTAAATCCACTGAAGCACGCGCGACCGAAACGGCCCCGAGCGCAAGTTCGGAATACACCGTTCTCGCACGCCGATATCGGCCTCAGCAGTTCGGCGATCTCGTCGGGCAGGAAGCCGTCGCACAAGCTCTGCTGAACGCCCTGCAAAGCGGCCGCGTGGCGCATGCGTATCTGTTCACCGGCGCGCGCGGCGTCGGAAAAACCAGCACCGCGCGCATCCTCGCCAAGGCGCTCAACTGTCCGAACGGCGCGGTCGGCAAGCCGTGCGACACGTGCGAAATCTGCAAGGCCATCGCGTCCGGCGAGGACACCGACGTCCTCGAAATCGACGGCGCCAGCAACCGCGGCATCGATGAAATTCGCGAACTTCGTCAGAACGTCCAGTATAGGCCGACGCGCTCGCGCTACAAAGTCTACATCATCGACGAAGTGCACATGCTGACGAAGGAAGCGTTCAACGCGCTTCTGAAGACGCTGGAAGAGCCGCCGCCCCACGTCAAGTTCATCTTCGCCACCACGGAAGTGCAGAAGGTCCCCGTCACGATTCTGTCACGCTGCCAACGCTTCGACTTCGGCGGCATCAACATCACCGGCATCACGACGCGACTCAAAGAGATCGTCAAGGCCGAGGGGATGCAGGCCGACGACGAAGCGCTGGAGATGGTGGCCCGACGCGCAGGCGGGTCGATGCGCGACGCCCAGTCGCTGCTCGATCAACTTTTGGCCTTTAGCGGCAAGTCACTCACGCTCGATTCGGTCCATCAACTCCTGGGCACCGCACATGAGGAGCGCGTCACCGCCATCGCCGACGCCGTCCTCGCGAAGGACGCCAAGCAGGTATTGGAGATCGTCAACGACATCGCCAACCAAGGCCAGCAACTCGGCGAAGTGCTGGATCAGTTGATCGACTATTGGCGTGATCTCATGGTGGTGAACAGTGCAGGCATCGCGGGACAGGCAGTGAGCGTGTCCAGCGCGCGGCGCAATGTTCTGGAACAGCACGCCAAGCAAGCGAGTCTCGACACGATCCTGGCAGGCATGGATCTGCTGGTGACGGCCAAGATGCGCATGCGGCACTCCAGTCACGCTCGGGCCATCGTCGAGATGGCACTGGTTCGCATGGCACAGCTCGATGACCTGTTGCCTATCAGCCAGATCGCTCAACTCATTGCCAAGGAAGGTCAATCGCCGACCACCACCTCCCCAGCGCGTCCGGTCGCACCTCAACAACACGGGAATCGTAGCGAACCAGAAAAAAAAAAGCTGACGCCTGAAAATGATGCAGTGAATCAGCCCGATCGACTTGTTCTTAGCGACAATTCGCTGCCAGTGATTTGGCAGCAAATCCTTGTCGAATCTGGATTTGCACTCCAGTCCGATCTTCGGCGAGTCTCCAGTGTAGCAATTTCTGGGCCAAACACACTAGTATTTCACGTAAGTAAGCGTTATAATTCGTCCAGTGGGTTGTTTCAGGACGCAGCGAAGCTCTCCAAGGTGCAGGAGATCCTGTCCCGCATGGTCGGCGAGCGCTGTTCGATCCGTGTGGAGTGGAGTGACGACCCGGCGCAATCGGATGCTCCGGCGGCGAGCCCGGCGGCCGCGGCACTCGGACAGCAGCGCCAGGTGCGAGCGGAGCTCTTGAAGATCCCGTTCGTGAAGAAGGTCGTCGATGTGCTGAGCGCTCAGGTGGTTCGGGCGGACGAAGGTTTCGGCGTCAATGTCGCCCGCCCGTCCGAAACGAATTCGGAGGCTGGGTTGGATGCCGAAGCCGACACCGATTCATCGACATTGCCGTCCGAGTGATCGGGGTGAATCGCAAATACGCGAGGAATGTCCATGTTCGAGAAACTCGGCCAAATTGCAAGTCTGCTCACCGCCCTTCCGCGCATGCAGGAGGAGATGACCAAAATGCAGGCGGCCGTGGCGTCCATCACCGGTGACGGCGAAGCCGGCGGCGGCGCGGTCAAGGCCCGAGTCAACGGGACCATGGAGTTGATCTCGCTCACGATCAGCGATGACGCGCTCAAAGACAAAGAACTGCTCGAGGACATGGTCCGAGCATCTGTCAATCAAGCGTTGTCGAATGCCAAGAAGGCGGTTGCGCTCGAGACGGCGAAAATGGCGGCGAACCTGGGCCTGCCCGTGGGATTTCAGCTGCCGTTCGGCTCCTGATGCGACGAGCCGGAAGCGTTAGCGACGGGTTTCGCTGGAACCGTCGCTAACGCTTCCGGCTCGGATCCGCAATTCAAGCGGCGAGGGAAGGTGGATCATGGTGGAGCCGCCAGGCGCGATTGCTCGATTGTTGGAAGAACTTGGCAAACTGCCGGGGATCGGCCCGAAGTCGGCGGAGCGCATCACCCACTTTCTCCTTGCTGCCGACCCGAAGGATGTGTTGGCCCTGGCCGACTCTTTGCGCGACATCGTGCAAAAGGTGCACCCGTGCCGGCAATGTTACAACTTGACCGAAGGGGAAATGTGCAGTATCTGCGCCGATCCGAGGCGCGATGCCTCGATCATTTGTGTCGTCGAACTGCCTCGCGACCTGGCATCCTTGGAGCGTGCGGGATTGTATCGCGGCCTGTATCACGTGCTCCAGGGCCGGCTGGCGCCGCTCGACGGCATCGGCCCCGAAATGCTGACGATCGATGCACTCTTGCATCGCGTTCAGCTCGGCGGAGTAAAGGAGCTCATCATGGCGACAAACCCGACATTGGAAGGCGACGGCACGGCACTCTACGTCTCCAATTTGCTCGCCGGCACGGGGGTCAAGATCACGCGATTGGCGCGAGGGCTGCCTTCCGGATCCGTGCTGGAATTCGCCAACTCGCAGATGCTCGCCGACGCTATGGAGGGCCGGCGGGTGTTTTGACCATCCCCGCTGTTTGGCCGTTCGCCTTTGGCGAACGGTCCCGCTTGTCAAAAGCGAGCGGCTAAACGATGACGACCGCGGAACGGACTACCGGAGAATAGGCCATGCAACTCAACCTCGGCACATCGATGCGCCCGGAGATGGCCCTCACCATCTCGCCGCGCATGATTCAGTCGATGGAAATTCTCCAGCTCGGCGTCATGGCCCTGCAGGAACGGCTCGATCAAGAGATTCAGGAGAACCCTTTTCTCGAGCGCATCGGCGACGGCGACGAACAGGACGGCTATCCGAATAACCCCGAGCTTGGCGAGATCATCGAGCCGCCCGCGGAACCCGAGACGCCCAAAGTCGAAACGCCCGAGCCCGAACTCGTCATCGATCCCGCCCATGCCGAGAAAGACTTCGAGCGCATGGAGGTGCTCAACGAGGAATGGGCCGACCACTTCGACGAAGAATCGCGTCCTTCCGCCAATCGCATGGCCGAGGACATGGACAAGAAGCACGATGCCATGGCCAACATGGCTGCCCGTCCAAAGGCGCTGCAAGAGCACCTCACCGACCAACTGGCTTATGTCGACACCGAAATCGTCGATGTCGAACTGGTTCGATTTCTGATTTCGCATCTTGATGAGCGCGGTTACCTCACGACGCCGTTGGAAGATATTCGGCAAGCGTATGGCAAAGACATCACGCTTCAGCAGGTGCAGGAGGCTTTGGAAGACCTGCAAAGTCTGGAGCCGGCGGGCATCGGCGCTCGCGAATACAAGGAATGTCTGCTGTTGCAAGTGCGGCTCAACACGCCGCATCGCGACCTGGTGCGCCAGTTGATCAACAATCATCTGGAGGACATTCAGCACAATCGCTTCCCGGCCATCCTGAAGAAATCGGGATGCGATCTGAAGACGTTGCAAGAAGCGATTACGGTGCTGAAGAGCCTCGATCCGAAGCCAGGAGCGCAGTTCAGCTCGGAGAATGTGCAATACGTCGTGCCGGACATCGTCATCGAGAAAAATGACAAGGGGGAATACGACATTCGCCTGCTCGACGACTGGACGCCGAAGGTTTACATCAGCCGCCGTTATTTTGAGCTATTGCGCGATAAGAACCTCGACGCAAAAACGCGTGAGTTGTTGCAGCGGAAGATACAGTCGGCGAAATGGTTGATCGACGCCATCGAACAACGGCGTGCGACGCTGATGAAAGTTGCCACGGCGATCATCAAGCATCAGCGTGCGTTTCTGGACAAGGGGCCGGAGTTTATCGAGCCGCTCAAGATGCAGCAGATCGCCGATGTCGTCGGCGTGCATGTGACGACAGTGAGCCGGGCCGTCGACGACAAGTGGGTGCAGACGCCGCGCGGCGTATTTCCGCTCAAGCGATTCTTCGGCGGCGGTACGCAGTCTGCCAGCGGCGAGGAGGTCGCCTGGGAGATCATCAAGCGGAAACTGCTCGATATCATCGCCAACGAGAACAAATCAAATCCGCTTTCCGACGAGGATCTGGTCACCAAGCTCGCCGAGGCCGGCTACCCCGGCGTGGCCCGCCGCACGGTCACGAAGTATCGCAAGGCGCTCGACATTCCATCGTCGCGCCAGCGCAAAGTGTGGACAGAATAAGCTACTAGTGTTCGTGCTCAGTTGGAAACCCGATTCGGTACCGAGTACTCAGTACTGAGTACTCGGTACTCAGCACTCGGCACTTGTGAGATTCGATGGCAGCGAAATCCCTTTCCAGTTTGCTCGCCGAACTTCGCAGTGACGCCGAAGTAATCCGCGCCGGTGGCGGTGCTCAGGCCATCGATCGGCAGCACGCGAAGGGCCGGCTCACAGCGCGCGAGCGCATCGCTGCCCTGGCGACCGACTTCTTCGAGCTCGGCCTCTGGGCCGCCTGGCAGATGTATGGCGATTGGGGCGGAGCGCCTTCGGCGGGCGTGGTCACCGGCATCGGCACGGTCGCAGGCCGGGATGTCATGATCATCGCCAATGACGCGACGGTGAAAGCCGGCGCGTTCTTTCCGATGACCGCCAAGAAGGTGCTGCGGGCCCAGCGCATCGCCATGGACAATCGTTTGCCGCTCGTTTACCTCGTCGATAGCGCCGGCGTCTTTCTGCCGCTTCAAGACGAAGTGTTCCCCGACGAGGACGATTTTGGCCGCATCTTTCGCAACAACGCCGTCATCTCCGCGATGGGGATCCCACAATACGCAGCGATCCTCGGCAACTGCGTGGCGGGGGGCGGCTACCTGCCGGTCCTATGCGACAAGCTCATCATGACCGAAGGAAGCGGCCTGTATCTGGCGGGTCCGGCGCTGGTCAAAGCAGCAATCGGCCAGGTCGCCGACCACGAAGAACTCGGCGGGGCGGCCATGCACGCGCAAGTCAGCGGCACCATCGACTTTCGCGAAAAGGACGACCATGCCGCGCTCGATCGGCTCAAGCGGCTCGTTGAGATGTTGCCGGCCGGAAACGCTCCGGTCAGGCACTCCGAACCCTTGGGATCAATGGCCGATCCGAAGGGTTCGGAGTACCTCACCCTTGGGCTTCCGAAGGAATACGACGTTCGCGACCTTGTGCCGTGCTTTCTCGATGCCGGCCCGTTCGATGAATACAAAGCAGAGTTCGGACCGACGCTGGTGTGTGGCTACGGACGGCTCGGCGGCGTTCCCGTCGGCGTCGTCGCTAATCAGCGCAAGCGCTCGCGAACGCCGCAGGGGGAAGTGCAGGTCGGCGGCGTTATCTACGTCGATGCGGCTGACAAGGCGGCGCGATTCATCATGGACTGCAACCAGACGCGGATACCGATCATTTTCTTGCAGGACGTGAATGGGTTTATGGTCGGCCGGGCGTCGGAGCAGGCGGGGATCATTCGCTCCGGGGCCAAGTTGGTCAACGTCATCTCCAACAGCGTTGTGCCCAAGATCACGGTGATTCTCGGTGGATCGTACGGCGCCGGGAACTACGCCCTATGCGGCAAAGCGTTCGACCCGCGGTTCATCTTCGCCTGGCCGACGGCTCGCTACGCCGTCATGGGCGGCGAGCAGGCCGCGAGCACGCTGCTCGACATACAGATCAGCGCCCTTAAGCGAGCTGGACATGTGCCGGACGCCGACGAATTGGCCGAGTTGCGGCAGAAGGTCGAAGCCAGCTACGAAGAGCAGACCGATGTGCGTTTCGCGGCGGCTCGCCTCTGGGTCGACGCTATCATTGAGCCGGCGCAAACGCGAGCTGTGCTGCTCAAGGCGCTGTCCCTAGCGATTCGTTATGACGCGGGACGTGAATTCAAGACGGGCGTGCTGCAGACATAGAGCCGCTTGCGGCGTAGCCGGACGCGCTGCGCCGCAAGCGGGTACACGACATGGTTTGCAAACGGCACGGGAGGGCGAGGCTCCTCCCGAGCCGCGAGCCCGCGAAATACTTGATTTCGGACGAGTATCCTGTCGCTTCCGGCTCGGCAGGAGCCTCGCCCTCCCGTAATCCTTTACGTAAGGGATTGCTCCTTCCCATGAAAACCGTTCGCGGCGGATTCTTCATAAAGTTCGACACAGGCAGCCTGCCAAGGCAGCCAAACGGCGGATTTATCGCAAAACAGTCGTAGCGACTTAACCGGTCGCTCCGAAACGTTCGACTTTGCGGCTTGTGCCGAGAAAAGCGGCCTTTCCGGTCATAGCGGCGCGAGCGGAATACGAGCCGGAAGCGTCAGCGACGGTGCGCCTCTCAGAATCCGTCGCGAACGCTTCCGGCTCGTAATGCCAGTGCCTGATTCATAAAGTGTTCCCTAGCCGGTATCCCAGCCGCATTGCTTGCCGATCCCGCCGCGGAGGTGCCTTTTGCTCGCGTATTTCAGCGTGTCGCTCTTCGTCAGCGCCACCTTGCTCTTCCTCGTCCAGCCGATGATCGGTAAGATGATCCTCCCGCAACTCGGCGGCACGCCCGCGGTCTGGAACACCTGCATGGTCTTCTTCCAGGCCGTGCTCCTCGTCGGCTACGGCTACACGCACCTCTTGACGACGACGCAAACGACGAAGCGGCAGGTGATCATTCAGGGGCTGCTGCTGTTCTTGCCGTTTATCGTGTTGCCGTTCTCCCTGGGCGACTGGACGCCGCCGGAGGATACCAATCCGATCTTCTCCCTATTGCTCAAGCTGACGCTCATGGTCGGGTTGCCGTTCTTTCTCGTGTCCACGACGGCGCCCTTGTTGCAAAAGTGGTTCTTCCACACCGGGCATCCGGCGGCGAAGGATCCGTACTTTCTCTACGGGGCGAGCAACTTTGGCAGCATGCTGGGTCTGGCGATATATCCAACGGTCGTCGAGCCATGGCTGCCGGTGACGCCTGATGAGGAACCGACCTGGCAGACCCAGGTTCATCTGTGGACGGCGGGATATGCGATCTTCGTGGGGCTGGTCGTCGGTTGCGCGGTGATCGTTTGGCAGGCGATCACCGGCGAGTGGGCTCCTGCGGAGGAAGCAGACGTGCCGGCGACGAGCGCCGGACCCGAGACGCCGCAGGGCGAACCGATGCCCAGCGCCGAGGCCGCTACCGCGATCGCCCCGGCGCCGAAACGCCGAGGCAGGCACGTCGCGCCGGCCGAAGCGCCGAGCACGACTCCCGAGCAAAGCATCGCCAAGGAGCCGGAAAAGCCGGTTGGCGCGCTCGACGACAATCTCACGCTTTGGCGCCGCTTGCGCTGGATCGGACTGGCCGCGGCGCCGTCGAGCCTGATGCTCGGCGTCACGACCTACATGACGACCGACATCGCCGCCGTCGCGTTCTTCTGGATCATTCCGCTGGCGCTCTACCTGATGACGTTCATACTCGTCTTCTCGCGCTGGCCGACGGTGTGGACCGTGACGCCGCACATGGTAGTGATGTTCGTCCAGCCGTGCCTGCTGCTCTTCCTCGTGCTAAAGATGGTGGCGAACCTAGCGCCGCCGACCTGGGCCGAGTTCGCCCTGCATCTGGGCGCGTTCTTCGGCACCACGCTCATGTGTCACGGCGAACTCGCCAAAGATCGGCCCAGCACGAAGCATCTGACCGAGTTCTATTTCTGGATGTCCTTCGGCGGCGTCCTCGGCGGGTTGTTCAACGCGCTATTCGCGCCGATCGTTTTCCAACTCGGCATTTGGGAGTATCCCATCGCCATGGCGTTTGCGTGTTTGCTGCGGTCGAATTTGGTCGAGGAGATCCGAACGCTAATCCCCTTCGATTCAAACTCGGTGGAAACGACGACTTTCGGCCGCGTACTCGATTTCGGCGTGCCGGTGCTTGTGGGGATCGCCGGTTATTATGCGATCTATTACGGCGAGGTGTGGGGCGGACGCACGACGATCTACAATCGCTGGCATCTCCTGGCGACCATCGCGGGCATCACGGCCATCGCCATTGCCGTCTATTACGCGGTGTACGCCGATCGGAGCACCTACTTCGACAAGGGCCTGCTGCAGGAGCTTGTCTCGGATCGTTCTCCGCAGCGGCTCTTTCTCTACGCGGCCGTGGTTGTGGGTTATCTCTTCTTCTTCTATTTGGACAAGAAGTTCAACGTCTGGTTCCTGATGAAGCGATCCTACTTCCTCGCAGTCATCGTGGTTTTCGTGCTGGCGCTGTCACTCAGGCCGATCCGGTTCGGTCTGGCCGTGGCGGCCCTGTTCATCGCCATGTTCGCGTATGATCGGATCTACGACGAGTTTTTGTACGAAGGCCGCGGCTTTTTCGGGCTTCTGCGCGTGCGCGAGACGCCGACGCGCATCGACGAAGAGATCGAGTCAGCCTGGTCGAACCTGCCGATCTGGCGCGAGACGCAGAAGCAGCCGCGAGAATGGAAGGTTTATCGCACACTCATTCACGGCGGCATCAATCATGGCCGGCAGATCGTTCGGTTCAAATGGGGCGACAACCAAGGGCATGAAACCTTGGAGACAGCCGAGGCGAACCTGCAGAAACGCCGCGAACCGATCACGTATTTCCACGAGCGCAATGGCGTGGCGGAGTTGTTCTACAAATTGTGCTGGGATAAATCGCAGCCGATATCCAACGTCGCCAACATGAACGGCGCTTCCGATGCGCGCATGCCGGCGTCGATGGTCGGCCTGGCGACGAGCGGTTTCGGCGCCTACACGATGCTCGCCAACACGCAATCCGAGCCCCCGATTGCCGTGCTCGGCCTGGGGACCGGCATCCTCGCCTGCTACGCCAAGCCGTTCCAGCATGTCGATATCTTCGAGATCGATCCGTTGGTCAAGAACCTGTCGATCGCGCCGGGCTATGTGCCGCCCTGGCATCCCGATCGCGCCAAGATGCCGGCGAGCGCCCACGAGCCGACGTTTTACTTCGTCCACGACGCCCAGGAGCGCTGGGCCAAGATCGATGTCAAGCTCGGCGACGGCCGGCTCAAGATCAAAGAGGCGCCGCAGAACTACTACCATATCATCGCGCTGGACGCCTTCAGCTCCGACGCGATTCCTGTGCATCTCCTGACGAAGGATGCCGTCAAACTCTATCTCGACAAGCTGGCCGAGGGGGGCGTGCTGATCTTCAACACGACGAACCGCTATGTTTCCATCAACGGCGTGCTGGCGGCGATCGCGCGCGATCTCGACCTCGACTGCTTGCAGTGTTCCGATTACGGCTTTGACGCCGAATTCCCGCGCAACACGAATCACCCCGATCGCTTTTCGGCTGACTGGGTCATTCTGCAGCGCAAGACGCTCAATACGATCGTGACGTCGAATGACCGATCGTTGTCCGGCTACGTCACCAAGGAAGACGCCAACGAAGTGACGCTGCGGACCAAAGGCGGGGACGACGTGACGCTGCGCAAGAGCAACATCAAGTCGCGAACCTATGCTTACAAGAATGGCGGCTTGCCGATCGGCGTCCGCATGGAATCGCAACGCGAGCGGCTCGGCTGGAACGGGGAGAAGATCAAGAACTCCAGCGGCGAACTGTTGTACGAGACGCGCTGGCGCGCGGTCGAACCGTTGCCTGGGCCGGTGTGGACCGACGGTTATTCGAACATGATGCACCCGCGCGTCATGCCGTGGCTCTGGCCGTGGCGCGAGTAACGAGGAATTCGTTTAGCGCCCGCCGGACGCAGCGCGAATGCCAAAAGGTGATTTCAGAACTCCCCTCCCGAAAGGAGAGGGGTATTGAACAGCTCAAAAACGAAAGCACTCTCGTTGGATTGCTCGCAGGGGGTGTGTGACTGTCCCTGTGCAACAGATCGGTGCAACCTGTTTCACAACAAAGAGATACGTGTAGATGTTTCGTTGCACGTCAGCTAAACGCTTCTGCCGACGTGAAAAAAAGTTGGAACATCCGCTCGCCGGCGTCCAATAATGAGTAGCATGCAGCATTGAGGCCGAGGCGACGGATATGGCAGCCATCACAACTTTCGGGGTCGATTCGACCCACTCCTCGACGCTAGACGTGAGCGACGTCAGCGATGGGGATCTTCTCGGCAAATTTATCGACACCAAGGACGAGTTCGCGTTTGGCGAGCTGGTGCGGCGTCATGCCCGCATGGTGCTGGGCGTTTGCCAGCGCGTGCTCGACAATCCGCACGATGCCGAGGACTGCTTTCAGGCGGCGTTCATGGTGCTGGTGCGCAAGGCGTCGACGATCAACCCGAGGGAAATGGTCGGGAATTGGCTGTACGGAGTGGCCTACCGCACTGCGTTGGAGGCTCGAAAGATGACCGCGCGTCGGCGTTTGCGCGAGAAGAAGAAGAGCGAGATGCCCCGGCCCGAAGCGGACGTCGACCGCTGGGAGGAACTGCGTCCGATTCTCGATCAGGAACTTAGCCGATTGCCCGAGAAATATCGCGCTGTCTTGATCGCCTGCGACGTTGAAGGACGGACGCGCAAAGAAGTGGCGGCCGCGTTCGACTTGCCCGAAGGGACGATCGCCAGCCGATTGTCCCGTGCCCGCGAGATGTTGGCCAAGCGGCTGCGTCGCCGCAAGATGATCATTACGGCCGCCATGGTCGCGATGCTGTTGGCCGACCGCGCCTCAGCGGCGTGCGTTGCCACGCCGCTCGTCGATTCGACGCTGGACGCGGCGGTTCTCCTCGGCGCCGGCAAGCCGATCACGGGAGTCGTCCGCGCCTCGGTGCCGGCGCTCATGAACGCCGTCGTCCGAACCATGCTCTGGGCCAAGCTCACGCTCGGCTCGGTGGCTCTGGTGATCCTCACGATTCTCGGCATCGCCTTCAGTATCATTCTGCCGCCGGTCAACGCCGGGCGGCACGACGAACAGCGCAAGATGCCCGATGTCAAGAAAGTAAAGCCGTTCCGTCTGTTCGACTGCGTGGTTTGCCGGGTCGATCTCGAAAACGGGCTGATCGAGGCGTCGCGCTCCGGTGAGGACGGCGTCGCTCTCTTTGAACTCGAACTCACCGAAGCGACCCGGCTGCTCATCAACGGCAAAGACGCCCCGCTCTCCGAACTTGCCGTCGGCGCCTATGTGAGCATCGACATCAGCCCCTTGGCCAACAATCGCGGCCGAGCTCTTCGCATCGAAAGCGTCGGCCAAACCACCATCGGCGTCGTCATGGCGGCAAACGAGAACTCGGTCACCATCGAGAACGCGGAGAATCACGGCAAAGAGGTCTGCACGTTCGACCGCAACGCGACCGTCTTCGTCGACGGCAAGAAGTGCAAACGCGGCGATCTCAAGCCCAACATGAAAGTGGCCTTGCAAAAGCCGATGGGCAAGCCGATGGTCGTCAGCGTCAGTGCCGCGGGCCCGAAGAAGTCGGGCGTCGTCAAGGGGGTCGACGCCAAGAAACGGACGATCAGCGTCGGCGGCGACACGATGATGGTCAGTGGCGACGCCAAGATCATCGTCGATGGCAAGACGCGAGCCCTCCACGATATCCCCGTCGGCGCCGCCGTCACCGTCCAAATGTCCGCCCACAGCGAACGCAGCCTAATCGTCGCGATCCTGACGGCGAAGTGATCTTCCGATTTTCTTCGTTTAGCGCCCGCTCGGCGCCATGCGAGCGCTAAACGAAGACGAGAACCCGTTGCAGGTAACACAGCTTTTCCTAAGATGATCCACTGAAAAATCGCCGATCCCGTGAACAGGATTCCGCCTTCTCGAAGCGCGGCACGGGAATCTTTTTTCGTTTCCGCAGCTTGCTTGGAGGTGGCCCTTGGCCCTGCCGATTTTCGCAATCACCCTTTTTGTCAGCGCGTTCCTGTTGTTCCTCGTTCAGCCCATGATTGGCAAGTTGATCCTGCCGAAGCTCGGCGGCACGCCCCAGGTGTGGAACACCTGCATGGTCTTTTTCCAATCCGTGTTGCTGTTGGGCTATGCCTATACGCACTCGCTCTCGACTCGGCTCAAGCTCAGGCAGCAACTCATGGTGCACTGCGCCCTCTTGGTCGTCCCGATCGGGCTGATCATTTGGCAGCCATTTTACTCGACGGTTTACGAATGGGAGCCTCCGACTGGCGGCAATCCGATTCCACAGACGTTGATGTTGCTCGCCACCCTGGTCGGCATCCCGTTCTTCGTGGTGTCGACGACCGCGCCGCTCTTGCAAAAGTGGTTCGCCTACAGCGGCGACCCGGCGGCGAAGGACCCGTACTTCCTCTACGGCGCCAGCAACCTGGGCAGCTTGCTGTCGCTTTTGTTTTATCCGGTGCTGATTGAACCCTTTGCCGCATTGCCGTTTCAGACCGATATTTGGCTCTATGGCTACATTGCTCTCGCGCTGATGGTCGGCTATTGCGCGTTCTTGGTGTCGACGATGGCGCCGCCAGACGAACAGATCGAGGCGGAATCGGCTCAGACCGCAGCCGCCGCGGAGGCCGCAGCGCCGGCTGCTGAGTCGCTTGCTTCGGCCGCCGGGGAGACGCCCTCGGCCGAAACGCCTCCCGCGCCAGCGCCCGCTCCGTCTGCGCCTCAGCAGACCGCTGTCAAGCCGGGGCATGGGCCCGGCGGCAGAGCCCAGCGGCACAAGAAAGGCGCGAAAGCAGCCGCAGGCGCGCCCGGGACTCCCGAACCCGAGGAAGAAAAATCGGTCGCCATCGAGACCCCCGATGCACAGCGTGAACACTCCGGCGCCACCGCGGAAATGACCAACTGGCGCCGTCTTCGCTGGGTTCTGCTCGCCGCGGTTCCCTCCAGCCTGATGCTCGGCGTCACCACGTACATCTCGACCGACTTGTCCCCCTTCCCCCTCGTCTGGGTCGGCGCCCTCGCTCTGTACTTGCTTTCGTTCATCCTCGTCTACATGAAGTTCTGGACCGGCACCGAAGTCGCCCTGCTCGGCGGGTTCGGATTCCTGGCCAATCGTGATCGACAACACGCCGGCGTGACCTGGCATGACGCAACAATCTGCGCTTTGCAGCCGCTCGGCATTGTTGTCCTTTGTTTCTTGATCGTCTCGGGCGGCTTCGGCTTCGGCTACGCCTTCATGGCCTGGGTCGGCTTCTTCGCCTGTGCCCTAGCCTGCCACGGGGAACTCGCCAAAGACCGCCCCGCCACCAAACACCTCACCGAATACTTCCTGATGATGTCGGTCGGCGGCATGGTCGGCGGGCTGTTTAACGGCATTTTCGCACCCGTCCTCTTTCAGAGAGGCGTTATCGAGTTCCATATCGCCGTCGTTATTGCCTGCCTCGTTCGCCCGCAGTACATCGCCAGTGGCTGGTTTGACGAACTGGTAATGAGCGCATTTCCTGGTTTGCAAGCCTGGTTCCGCAATCAGGGGGACGAGATGGCCAAGTCCATGGGCCGCGAGCCTCCGCGTTCGACCTACCTGTTCAGCACGTTGATGGACATAATCTTTGGCGTGTTTATCCTGGCGATCTCGTATTACCTGGCCAAAACGTTCTGGTTGGGGCAGTCTCGATACAGCGAAGCCATGGAGTCGGCCATCAAATTGCTAGGCCTCACGCAGGGCTGGCAAGTGCGTATCCTTTACCAGTTCCTGGTCTTTTTCATTCCGCTGATCTTTTGCTTCTTTTTCGCCGGGCGACCGTTGCGTCTGGGATTGGCGGTCACCGGGTTGATGATCGGCAACGTCTACCTGACGCAGTACAGCGAAGACGCGACGCTCGAAGCGCGCCGAACCTATTTCGGTTTGCTCCGCGTCAAGATGGACCGTGAGGGCATCAGCGATCCGGATGAAGTGCAGCTTTTCCGTGACAACTATAACGAATTTCCCGAGGAACTCAAGAAGCGCGGCATGAACGCCCCACCGTATCACTTCACATTCCTCATGCACGGCACGACCTATCACGGGCGAAACTATCTTGCCAGCTATGACGAAGACAAGATGCAGAAGTTTCGCGTTGACCTGAGCCGCCTGGCCACGACCTATTATCATCGCTACGGCCCGGTGGGCTACGCGATGGAGCAGTACAACTGGTTCTCTTCGGGCGCGTTGCTTCGTCATCCAACAGAGCGGGAGGATCCGAAGAATCCGAAGAGCCCGTATCGGCTGCAGGCGCCGACCAAGCTCCCGGACAAGTGGGCCGACATTTCGCCCGGCCGACAGAACGACTTCAGCGCCGACGCGCGGCTTCCAGCGTCGATCGTGGCCAGCGCCTTTGGCGCTGCCATGAACGGAGGCGGCGCGGTGCTCGAACCGGTGCTCGCTCCGTGGTCCGAGCCTCCCATCGCGACAATCGGCCTGGGCACCGGCACGATGGCGTCGTACGCCCGACCGTTCGGGTTCATGACCTATTACGAAATCGACGATGTGATCCGCCATTTCTCGCTCCCTGAAAGCGGCGAACAGGCGAGGTTCACCTACCTTCAGCAAGCAATTCGTCGCGGCGTCAACCTCGAAGTCATCATGGGCGACGCACGGCAATCGCTGGAGCCCAAACGCGAGTCGCTCAACAAGGCCAATTCCTTCGTTTACCAAGGCAACTTCAAGCTTGGCGAAGAGTTGAGAGCATACTCCAAGATCAACTACAACTCACGTTTGGATCAGCAGATGAGTAGCAAAGCACCCGACCGCGACAAGTTCTACAAGATCATCAACGTCGACGCGTTCAGCTCCGATGCGATTCCGATCCACCTTGTAACGAAACGGGCGATCGAGATCTACCTGAGCAAGCTCACCGACGACGGTGTGCTGTGCGTTCACACGTCGAATCGTCATATGGACTTGGTCCGCCCGGTAGCACGTATCGCCATGGAACTCGACAGGATCGCCCAAGCGAAAGGCGAGCCGCGCATCAACGTTCGCGTCGGCAAGGACAGCGACAAGGGCCGGTACATGGGCCATTTCTCTTCCGAATACGTGATGATCTACCGCGGCGATCATTTCCACAAATACCTCGACACGCTGGCGGCGAAAAAGAAGGAGTTCATCAAAAACCGCACGGACGCCGTCAAGGGCGCGAAGTCGCAGCAAGAGCGCGATGCCGCGATCGCGAGAGCGGAGTCCGAGGGTAAGCTGATGCTCTATCCCGTACACGATGAAAAAGGCAACGTGGCCTACCAGGGCCGGGCGAAGGCTGGCTGGCAGATCCTCAACGCCGACGTGTATTGGTACAACCCGTTTGAAGAACACAAAGTGATCGAAAACAACCAATATGTCGATCGCCCAATTACCGCGCAGGATTCGCTCTGGACCGACGACTACAGCTACATCATCGGCGTCCTGCGATAAGTTAGCCATTAACCGGACGCGTATGCCACGGATTTTCGTGAACATACGTCGCGTGCGCGTCCGGCTAGCGAGTCGCCCGCACTATTCCTCTCCCCCTGCTTCACGAGGGCCAACCATGAAACGTGCGATGTGGTTCGTGCCGACGCTGGCGATCCTGCTGATCAGCGTCGGCGCTGCGAACGCCCAAGACGTCATCAAGGACCGCAAGAGCTATTTCCCCAGTCGCAAACAAGTCCCGCTTCAAGGCAAGGAGATCGGCATTCTGCTCACCGACGGGCAGCCGATCCTGAGCACCGAAGGACGCTCCGGCCCCGCGGACCAGCTCGTCTTCTCCGCCGGCGGCAATAGCTACCGCTGGGTCTACGTCCCGACGCAGGACAATCCGCTCATCCGCAATCTTCAGGTTCCGGTCGGCAACAACGGCGAAAAAGTCGTCTATGCCTCCCTCAACATGGCCAACCCGAAGTCGGTCCTTCCCTGGGCCGTCACGCAATCTTACGCGCTCGTTGAAGTCGAAGTGAACAACGGCCGTGGCAGCCCTGCCAATGACAGCTTCGTCGGCACCAGCTTTCGCGTCCTCGACGGCACGAGAGATTACCCGCTCAAAGTCGTCGATGTGATCAAGCTCGTCAAGGACAAGTACGCCGAGCACATCGCCAAACAGCAGAAGGCGATCGACCAGGCGATGAAGACCGCCGGCGAAAAAGCGCTCAGCGGCAAGGCCCCGACCGGGCCGCGCGAACGCAAGGATTTGATGTACGTGACCTGGCTGACCGACTCGAATACGATGCGTGTCCACTTCAAGACAACAATCACGGACGGCGCTTACACGATTGTGAACAACGACCCGCGCCGCGACCCGCCGCCTCTCAAGCTGCCGCCCAAGAAGGTCGGCGGCAAGATCGTCCCTGGCGACAGCCCGGTCCTTCGCATCGCGCCGAAGAACTTCTCCGTCAAGACCGGCACGACCTTCGGGATCGAGTTTGGCGTAGCGTACACGGTGAACAAGAATGGCGAGGTGGTCGGCACGCAGGAACTGTCGATCGAATCGTTCTCCCAGCAGATCAATCAGCCGTTCTTCGGCCCCGGCGGTGGCCCGCGCCCGGTTCCTCCGCTCCCCGTGCCGCCGGCGAAAGATCTGTAAACAACTCCGCATTTCGTTTGGCGTTCGGATCGCGCCTCCCGAACGCTAAACGTAAACATCGCTTATCCCTTTCGCGGTGGACGACGCTCCGGCAACGGTTCCTTTCGCTTTGGCTCGTCCAAGGGCTGTGCCGCGTCGAGCCGAATTGTCTTCTCTCCCAGGTGAGTGTACTTCCCTCGCTGCGGTCCCGGCGTGAACGGCAGAATTACGCACACGTCTTCCGTCGGCGTTGAGTCGCACGTGCGCGCTCGCTGATTTTCATGTATCATCGCGAACTGATGTTCTTGCCAGATTCGGCGAAACTCATTGTTGCCGTGGTTGTGAAAGAGCGCCGCCCGCAGCTTGGCGGTGGCTTCCTCGTGACGCCCCTCGCGCCTGAGGATTTCCGCGACGCGGCGCACGATCTCGGCATTCGTCAGGGCGAGCCCAAACGCGCGGCGCAGGTGGGTCAGCGCTGCCTTATTTTTGCCGATCTTGAACAAGTACGAAGCGAAATCGAGTCGATAGGTCGTGTCGGTGCCGTCGAGCTGAACGGCTCGCGCGTAATACATCTCGGCTCGCGAGCCGTCGGCTTCCTGATCCTCGTCAATAGCCGTCGCCATCAGGTAGCAGTACTCCGCCTTGCTCGGGCGCAGGGCGATCAATGCCGTCAGGTGGCGCCGCGCTTGCTTGTAGTTTTTCTGATGCAGATGAATCTCGGCGAAGAGCGATTGCGCCTCTTCGTTGACGTCGCGCGGCAAGTTGCGAAAGTTCCACAGCTTGGTGAGTGGAACGAGGGCCTCGGTGAATCGGCCCATGAAGAAAAGCCGGCGAGCGTGGGTAAGCAGTGCGTCGAAGATGTTGAGCGTCGTGCTCATGGCGTGCCTCCGTGCCGTGATCGGCGCGCACTCCGTGCGTGCCTGAAGAGAGGATTATAACTTCGCGAGATGTCGCCGCAAGAGGAGATTGGCGGAAAATGAAAGCGAGTCTTGCTTGCGCGGCGGGCCTGTCAGTCGTTCTGATACGGCAACGGCCGGGATTTCCCAGAGCATGCCGACCATGAGTAACCCCGACACGAGGCCCAACAGCGCAAGACCTTCCGCATGGGTCATGGCTGCGAACAGAGCCGTGCCGCCCAGACAAACCAGCGTCGCGACGCAAAGCCACCGCCCCCACGCCGCCCGCCGAGCGCACGGCTTCACGCACGCCCAGTAAATCGAACACGCGCCCACGGCCAAACCGAGCAGCGTGGCAATCAACACGATCAGTTCTACAACCATTGACACAGTCGGCATCCTCCATGAATTCGTCACGCCCGCAATTCATGCGAAGCGTTTCATCGGCGTCGTTTGTACTATGCCGAGCCCTCGGTGTAAAGGCGACTTCGGGAACAAAGATCTGCGGTGGGCTTTCGGCCGCGTTACACGAGCAGCTCGCCGGCACGGCGCTGCCCGCGATTTCGATGACGGCGGGCAGATTGGTGTTTTTGTCGCGGGCCATGCGATTAGCTACTTTCCCTTACTTGAGTAGCGCCACAAACCCCGCTTGGTCGAAATGATGGTCGCGCGTCAGCGCGTCCGTGATGCCAACGCGGTTCATCACGACGAAAAAAATGCAATCGGTCAACGACCAATCCTTGTCGGGCCGACCTCCGTAGAGGGCGAGGCCCTGCTCATACGCCGCCAACTCAAACGTCACGACCTGATACTGTGTCTCCGTCAGCAACTTTTTTCGGACCTTGGGAAACAAACTTCGCTGCTTGGGCGATGTCAATCCATCGGCCAACTCAAGCAGAACCCATTCCGACGTCACCAACCGGCCGCGATAGGCCTTGCTCCATTCGACAGCTTTTTCGTGGGCTTCATCCTTGTCGCTCAGTAACGCGAAGAAATAGAACGTGTCGGCGAAGACCAGATTCATTTCTTGGGCGCTCCGTGGAGGTAATGGTCGTGGTTTCGAGCCATGTCGGGCGACAAGTCCTGCACCGCGCCGGCCTACTCGAGCAGCCCGCCCAGGCTCGACTCGGAGTCCGCCTGCTCGGATTTCACAACGACCTCGACGCGAGCGCCGTTCGGAAGTTGTACTCCGTTGTCGAGAACGATCGTTCCATTCGCAACAGTACCCCGAAAGCTCATGGTCCATCCTCCCGCTTTGACTGATGTCGTATCATAACAGCGCATGCACTGCCGCCAGCCTCAAACTTTGGAAGGGCACGAAATGAGAATCTACCTCGCCATGCTCACCTTCATCCTCGCCTGCCCGCTGCTCGTCAGCACCAGCCACGCCCAGATCATCTTCCGCGATGTCACCAAATCCGCCGGCCTATACGAACCGCTCGCCGGCATCATGGGGCATGGCGCTGCCGTCGGCGATTTCGATGGCGATGGCAAGGTCGATATCTACGTCGGCGGGTTCTGCGATCGGCCCGACTCCGAGTACAAGCCGGCGAAGGGGCCGGTGCGCAATTATCTCTTCCGTAATCTTGGCAACGGCAAGTTCGAGGCCGTCGATCAGCCGGTTGTCAGCTACTATGGGCGAACCTCCGGCGCCGTCTTCGCCGACCTGCGCAACTCCGGCAACCTCGATCTTTATGCGGCCAACAACACCAAGGGCAAATCGAACAAGACGCTCGATCCGCAGAAGTCGGCTCAGCTACGCTACTCGAACCTCTTCAAAAACGACAGCGGCAAGTTCTCCGACGTCTCTGAAGCGAGTGGCGCCTGCCCCAAGCGGATCGGCACCGCACGCAACATCGGCGTCTTTGATTACGACGGTGATGGGCTGCTCGATCTTTTCGTCGTCGAGGACAAGTTCATCAAGGGCCCAAGCTGCCGACTCTTTCGCAATCTCGGCGACATGAAGTTCAAGGACGTGACGACCGAAGTCGGCCTGCCCGAGGACATCTACGGCCTGGGACTCGCGGTCGCCGATCTCAACGGCGATGGTCGGCCTGACTTCTTCGTGCCGCACTCCAATCGGCTTTTCCTCAGCCAGGTCAAGGACGGCAAGACGACGTACCGCGAGGCGGTCGAGTTGCGGCAGGTCTTCACCTGGCCCGTTCTCGGAAAGTTGAAGAACGAAGATTGGCCGTGCGGCGCTCATTTCGCGGACCTTAACAATGATGGCCTGCTCGACCTGGTCGTCACGGTTCATTGCACGCAGGCGCGAAATAAAGTGTTCATCAACGGCGGGCTCAAGGACGGCATCCCGCAATTCCGCGATGTGACAACAGAAGTCGGCCTCGGCGAGACCGTCCCGGTTCGCTGCCCGCACGTCGAGGTACAGGATTTCGACAACGACGGTCTGCCCGACATCTACACTTCGGCCGCCTGGCTCGATGACAAGGGCAGTATTACACCGCTGATTTATCGCAACCTGGGGATCAAGGATGGGCTTCCTCAGTTCAAAGCGCCGATGCCCTTTATTCCAGTTCCCAAGCCCGAAGGTAGCCCGGCCATGGTCTACTTCCCCGCCGGCCCGTCCCTCGACTTCGACGGCGATGGCCGAATCGATCTGTTCCTCGTCAACTGGTTTCAGGGCAATCATTGCCGGCTCATGCATAATCAATCGCCCAAGAAAAACTGGCTGGATGTGCATGTCGTCGGCAAGAAGATGAACCGCATGGGCATCGGCGCCCAGGTCAAGATCTACCGCGCCGGCACGAAGATACTGCTCGGCTTCCAGGAAGTGACCACCGGTTACGGTTACGCCAGCGGCCAGGTCGCGTATTGTCATTTCGGGCTGAACGATGTCGAGGCGGTTGACGTCGAGGCGCGCTTTCCGGATGGGCGAACAATTGTGCGTGCAGCGGTCATGGCGAAGCAGCGGTTAACGATTGCGGAGTGAGGATTGATGGCTCTTTGCTCATCGCTCACATCGCGCCATGCGACCGCGAAACGAAGACAGGATTGCAGTAGATGCCGTTCACTGCCGACTATGCGGATGTCGAACCGACGCGGCCGGAGATTGACGCAATCGCCGGCCCGGTGTTGCTTGAGTTCGGTGCTCCGTGGTGCCCACATTGCCAGGTGATCCAGCTGGAATTGCAGCGTCTGTTGAATCAGTTTCCCAGCGTAATGCACATCAAGATCTATGATGGTCCGGGGCAGCCGTTGGGCCGATCGTTCCACGTCAAGCTTTGGCCCAACTTGGTGTATCTGCGCGACGGCAAGGTGCTTCTGCAGTTGGCCCGGCCGAATGTTGACAAGATCGCAACATTGCAGCAAGCGCTGAGTTCTTCTTGATTCCCCGTGCTCCCGCCGTGTTTTTCCAGAGCGGCATCGCCGTTGCAAACGGCTATCCGTAACCTGTCAATTCCAACGGTCCGACAACTCTCCGGGAGCACCACAATGAAGTACATCCTCAGCTTTCTCATTGCCTCCGTCGCCGTGACCTCCGCCGACGCCCAGGAACTGACACGCGGCATCCCCTACGTCAAGAACGCGGACAAGCTGCAGACACTCGATGTGTATGCGCCGGCCAAGGCCAAAGAGTTGCCGGTGGTCGTCTGGATTCACGGCGGCGGGTGGCAGGCGGGGGATAAGGCCGATGTGTATGACAAGCCCAAGGTGTTCACGGCGAAGGGATTCGTCCTTGTTTCCATCAACTATCGGTTGCTGCCCAAGGTCGACATGGAGACATTGACGCGCGATGTCGCGAAGGCGATCCGTTGGGTGCACGAACATATCGCCGAGCACGGCGGCGATCCGAAGCGACTTTTGATTATGGGGCATTCGGCAGGGGCGCAGCTTGCCGCGCTAATCTGCACCGATGAACGCTGGTTGAAGGAAGAGGGGCTATCGTTCGCCATCATCAAGGGCTGCGTCCCGGTCGATGGCGACACCTATGACATCCCAGCGATGATCGAAGTGGCGGAGACGCGTTGCCGAGTGCATGGTCTGCCGCTGCCGAAGTTCGGCCATCGCATCAAGTTCGGCAACGACCCGGTCAAGCACAAAGCCTTTTCGGCGGTGACGCACGTCGCCAAGGACAAGGGCATCCCGCCGTTCCTGCTTCTGTACGTCGCCGGCCATCCCGACGTGACCGCACAAGCTCAGCGCCTGGGCAACGTGCTGAAAGGGGCGGACGTGCCCGTCACGCTCTTCGGCGCGAAGGAGACGACGCACACCAAGATCAACGTCGACCTTGGCAGGCAGGACGACGCCGCCACCGCGGCGCTGTTCGCGTTCGTAGAAAAGGTTTCGAAATAAGAAAGCGCAACTGGGCGCTGAGGGTTTCGAACCCCCGACCCCCTGGGTGTAAACCAGGTGCTCTAGCCACTGAGCTAAGCGCCCTGCGTTTACGTTTAGCGCTCGCACCTCGCTAGGCGAGCGCTAAACGTGAACGGGTTTTACATCGAGAATGAGCTGCCGCAGCCGCAGGTGGTCTTCGCCTTCGGGTTGCTGACGCTGAAGCCACGGCGGTTGAGGTCTTCGTGGTAGTCGATGTTAACGCCGGCGATGTAGAGCGAGCTGCGTTTGTCGATGGCCACGGGGATGCCGTGGATGACGTAGTGCTCGTCCCCCTTGGGGTTCATGACGGGGTCGAGGTCGAGCTTGTGCTGCAAACCGCTGCAGCCGCCGCCGACGACGCGCAGACGCAGGTAGACTTTGCCGAGTATCGTGCCCGCCGCCTTGCCGATGCGAGCGAGGGCGTCGGTTTCGGAGACGCCGGCGCGGGTGGCCAACTCGGCGATCGTCGGCGGATGCCCAACGGAGGCCGCCAACTCGCGGTGCATCTCACGATATTCCTGCGGCATGTGTTCGGGCTTAACAAACGCTGCCGTGCCGATCTTGACGAGCAGATCCTGCTCGGAAACGCCGCTCGCCGAGGCCAACTCGTCCAGCGTCGGCCCGCGGCCGTTCTTGGCGCTGAACGTCTTGAAGACGTCCACCTGGTCCGGGGCGAACTCGGCCAGGCATTTCAGGCGCTGATCGTCAACGATCTGCTGCACGGCCCTGGCGGCACGCTCCGACACAACGATCGGCGCTTCCACCGGCATCTGCTCGGAGCAGCAGCCGGCCATCTTAAGTTCTTGAGGTTCTGCGGTTGCTACGAACATTGCTTTCTCCTTGATCAAAGGGAACTCTTCTCTCGTTCAGACACAAGGCGTAGGTCACGCTTTCCAGCCTGAAGTAGTTTGCGCTCGTGCTGTCAGGCTGGAAAGCCTGACCTACAGCGCGGGCTGCATGGCGCGCAGGCGGCGAACCACGCGGGCCACCTCGTCGACGGCAATCGTCATCTCTTCCATCGTATTGAATCGTCCGATGCCGAAGCGGATGCTGGCATGCGCCAACTCGTCCGGCACTCCCATCGCACGCAGAACATAGCTCGGCTCCACGCTCGCCGACGTGCACGCCGACCCGGAACTGACGGCGATCGTCTTCAGCCCCATCAACAGCGCCTCGCCATTCACGCCGGCAAAGCTGACGTTGAGATTGCCCGGCAAGCGTCCTTCGGGATGCCCATTCAGCGTGACGTCGCCGATTTTTGCCGTCAGCCCGTCATGCAAACAGCGCCTCATCGCCAAGCAGCGCTCGGCATCACGTTCCATCTCCATTACACAAAGCTCGCAGGCTTTGCCGAATCCGACGACGCTCGGCACCGGCAGCGTCCCGCTCCGCATGCCGCGCTCGTGCCCTCCGCCGTCGAGGATTGGCTCAAGCCGAACGCCGCGGCGAACATACAGGGCCCCGACGCCTTTGGGTCCATACATCTTGTGAGCCGAGAGGCTTAGCAGATCGACGTTGAGGGCTTCGACGTCGACCGGAATCTTGCCCACTGCCTGCGTTGCGTCGGTGTGCAGCAGCACCTTCTTGCGGCGGCAGATCGCACCGATCTCCGCGATCGGCTCGATGGCGCCGACTTCGTTGTTCGCCAGCATCACGCTGACCAGGATCGTCTGCGGCGTGATGGCGTTTGCCAGTTCATCCGGATCGATCAGGCCGAAGCGATCGACCGGCACGTACGTTGCCCGGAAGCCTTGCTGTTCCAGCCGGCGGCATGGGTCAAGCACAGCACGATGTTCGATCGCGCTCGTGACGACATGGTTGCCATGCCGGCGATACATGGCGGCCGCCCCTTTGATCGCCAGGTTGTTGCTTTCGGTGGCGCCGCTGGTGAAGGTTATCTCCTTGGCGGTGGCGCTAACCAGCCCGGCGATCGTCTCGCGTGCAGCCTCGACCGCCGACAGGGCTCGCTGGCCGAATCCGTGCACGCTCGCCGCGTTGCCGAAATCCTCGGTGAAGTACGCCAGCATCGCCTCGACGACGCGCGGATCGGTGCGGGTCGTGGCGTGATTGTCCAGGTAGATCGCGGGCCTCGCCGTCATTTTTCGCACCGCGACAGGTCGAGCTGCACAGGCCGATCCATCGTCGACTTCGCGAACAAGTCGCCGAGCCGCACGTCTTCGAGCACCGCGCGAAGCCGTTGATGCACCTCAGCGATCGGCACACGAATCGGGCAGCACTCCATGACCTCGCAGCATCCGTCCGGCGGCACTGTATTGCACTCGGCCAGCTGCACCGTGTCGTCCAGCGCTTCGATCAGGTCGGCCAGCGTTCGCTCGCGCACTTCCGGCCTTAGCAAGTACCCGCCTTTCACGCCGCGATGGCTGTCGACATAGTGCTGCTGACAAAGATCCTTGAGGATATTCGCGACGAACGGCCGGCTCAGCCCGAAGCGAGCCGCGATCTCGCGAGCACACCCACCGTCGAGCTTGTGATGCAAATAGCACAAAATCAAGAGTGCATAATCGACTTTTCGATTCAGCAACGGCATAAAGCACCACTTGACTGCTATATTTATCGTACGCCCAATGCCTGTCCTGTTCAAGCCGCGCCCGTATCACAAAATAGCCCTAACTGAGTTTACCAAAATCCGTGCTGAACAAGTAGTGGATTCGCCGAATGGCAGTTTTACGCCAGCAGGAGCTTCCTGTACGCCTTCGACGCAGCCGCCGAGCCGGGGGGTTGCGGTTGCTGCAACGTGATCGATGCCGGGTCTAGCGATGCAAGGCCTTCGGCGAACTCGGTCGATCGCGGGCGGGCCGAGCCGCGTGAGCGGCCGGTTGTCGGGCGTCAACCGGCTCCTAACGGAGCTCGGCTCGCCGGTGCACGAGGAATTCCAGGCGAGATCGCCGGGCGCCGCCGTCCGATGATACGCATGCGATGTCGATTTTTCGCGGAGTCGTTGTCATGTGCCGATGCGTATGCACTTGCTCGTTGGCGTTCCTGATCGCGATCCACGCCGGCGCGGCGAGCAATGGCCCGAGCGCCAAGAAACCCACGAGCGGCGTCTTTGCGGTGTTGCGTGAGAGCGTCAAGGAGAAGGACGTGTTGCCGCTCAAGGACGGCGAGGCGCTGCTGGTGCATCGGCATCGCTACCTGAAGGCCGGCGACAAAGAGCCGCCGCGCTACGTCGTCGTCCGTCGTCGGCCCGACGTAACGCTGGACTTGATCGGCGAGCCACGGGCGATCAAGCAGGGGGGCGAAGTCATGGGCATCTTGCTCACGCTGCAACCGAAGGCGGCCCAAACGCTCGAACGTTTGACGACGGCGCATCTCGACAAGCACGTCGCGATCGTCTTGGGCGGCGAAATCGTCACGGTGCACTGGGTGCGAACCGTCATCAAGAACGGCGACGTGCAGATCACGAATTGCACGCCGGGAGCCGCGGCGTATTTGCTGGAACAACTGAAGCGGGAATGGAAGTAGTCCGTGGTACGCCGTTGTCCGTGGTCACAGGCGTCCGGCGACGCCTTTTTCGTTCGACTGACTACAGACTACGGGCGAAGTGCCGATTCCTTGAGCAGGCCGTACTTCTTCATCTTCTTGTAGAGCGTCACCCGGCTGATGCCCAAGGCGTCGGCGGCGCGGGTGCGGTTGAAGCCGCTGCTCACCAGAGCTCGCTGGATGACGCCTCGCTCGGCCTGATCGCGCTGCTCGTGCAGCGAATCGCCCAGGATCGGCGTCTCCTCGGCCATCGGCAGCCCGGCTTCCCGCACCACCGTCGGAAGGTGACGCAAGAGAAGTTCCGGACCCGTGCACATCAGGACGGCATGTTGAATCACGTTCTCCAGCTGGCGCAGATTCCCCGGCCAAGCGAACGACTCCAGGGCTGACAGCGCTTCCGGATGGATGTCATAGAGTTCCTTGTTGAACTTGCAAGCGAAACGAACCGCCATGCCGCGGGCCAGAGGCTCGATGTCGCTGATCCGCTCGCGAAGAGGCGGCAGGTGGAATGACATGACGTTCAAGCGGAAATAGAGATCGGCACGGAATTTCCCCAGCGCGACCGCTTTCTCCAGGTCGATATTGCTCGCGACGATCAAGCGAGCCTCGCAATGCTGCGTCTCGGTGCTGCCGACCGGCTCGAACTCGCCGGTCTCGATGACGCGCAACAGTGTCGCCTGCTGCTCCAGGCCGAGCGTGTCGATCTCGTCCAAGAGCAGCGTGCCCGGACCGACCGCAGCGAACTTGCCGACCTTCGTACGATCCGCGCCGGTGAAGGAGCCCTTGGCGTGGCCGAAAAACTCGCTTTCGATCAGATTGGCGGCGATCGCTCCGCACGGAATGGTCATGAAGCGATGCTGGCGGCGCGGCGAATAGTCGTGCATCAATTTGGCGAGGAACGTCTTGCCCGTGCCCGTCTCGCCGTTGATCAGCACCGTGACGTCATGACAGGCGCCCAAGGCGATGCGGTCGGCCAACGGCAGAAGCGACGGCGTCAGCGCTAGGAGACGATGGCTCAGCGTCGCCTCGAGATTGGCATCTTCGGCAAACCGGAAACGCCGACCCCGGTCGAGTTCCCGCACCAGCAACGCCAGCCGGCCCGCGTCGTCCGGCCAACCGAGTCGCCGCGACACCAGGCCTTCAAGACTGGCGAGGTTGGACATTGGACCGATCGCGTCGATCAGCACCGTCACCGCGGGCCATTTCTGCAGGACGACCTGTTGGACGATGTGCCGAGCCAGCGCCTGCTCTTGCGGATTGGCAACGCCCAGGAGCAATAGCCCATCGGAATCGTACGTCAGGCGATCGCCGACGTCGGCAAAGGCCTCCGCATGCGCCTGTTGGCCCGTCTCTTCACGCAGGTACACTTGAATCGAACGAAGCAGGTCCGGATTGTCGGCAACGAGGACGACGCGAGGTTCCGCCATGGTAACTCCGTTCCGCCAGACATCCGAGCGCCACCACGCACCCGGAGCTGTGTAAGCCACAGTTAGCGCTGTAAACTTTCCTGAACAATTATGGGATAGGTTTGGCGGGTTGTCAAATTGCCATGGAAGCCAGGGGGTGTGGGTGCTCCCGAACCCCGGGGTTCGGGAGCACCCACACCCCCGGGCTTCCATAATCAGGGGAAGGGACTCATCAGGTGAAAAGACTACTTGCTGCTCTTCTCGATCTTGCGTTCCGGGACGATCCAGAGGTGGAGTTCGTATTCGCCGCCGTCTTCGCCTTTGACGGTGATGCTCTTGTCGGCTTTCCAGTCGCCCAGGAGGAAGCGGTGTGAGACGATGCGCGAGCCGGGCTTGAGCGTGTTCTTCAGCACCGGGGAGACGCGTTTGCCGAGGTCGTCGCCGATGTAGAGGAGAACGACCGTGGCGTCTTCCACGTCCTTGGGCTGCAGCTTGAGCATGTCGCCCTGGCGGATTTCGACTTTGCCTTCGAGCTTGTTTTTCTTGACGTTCTCGATCGCCAGCTTCATGATCTCGGGATCATACTCGACGCCGACGCCCTTCTTGGCGCCGAACTTCTGGATAGGGCGAATGAGCATGACGGCGTTGCCGCAGCCGAGGTCGTAGACGACGTCGTCCTTGGTGATTTTGGCGAGCTTGGACATTTCATCGACGATGTCGTCGGGCGTCGGAACGTAGCGAACAACGATGTCGTCCTTCTTGGTGAGTTCCTCGAAGGCGCTCTCGCCGGTCATGTCGATCTTGACCTTGTCGTTTTCGCCGCCCTTGAGCTTGATTTCCTTGCGGCGGGTGATCTTGGTATAGTTGTTGGGCTCGACGAGTGCTTCGATCTTGAAGACGACCTCTTTGCCCTTCTCCAAAGCCGTCTTGTAGACGCGCTTGGGGCCTTCGCCATCAAGCTGCTTGCCGTTGATCTTGACGATCGTTTCTTCCTGCCCGCGTTCCGGGACGAGGATGGTGATTTCGGTTTGGACCTTGTCCTGAGCACAGCTTGGGGAGGCCAAGGCTGCGACGGCCAGGACACAGACTGCGATGCGGAATGCGGTTTTCATGTTGGCCTGTGCGAAAAAAGGTAACGGAATGGAACACTGCGTTTACGCTGTCGGCACGGTGCGTTTCACGCATCCTACAAGGAAAACGGCAAACGATTTCAATACACGCCGACGACGGTGGTCGCCGCGAAGCCGCGGAAGGGCTTCACGCCGGAGCAGCCGTCCCATGGATACTTCGCGGACGGTTTCTCGCGCACGGCTTCGTCGCGTTCCATGAAGCGCGGGATAAACAGTTCGTGCGTGAGCGTCGTCAGCATCACGCGGCCTTCGCTGCCGTAGGGGACGAGCTTGTTGTAGTCGTCGAAATCGCATACCTGAGCGACGGCGCGGGGCTGCGGAGCGTAGTAATTGATCTTATAGCCGTCGGCGGCGGTTGGCATGTCCGAGGCGGCCAAACCCATCAGCGTGTTGCCATAGGTCGGCGCGATGTACATGCCAGGCCCCAAATACTCCTCGATGGCGAAGCGAATCCACTGGCTGGTCATCTCCGTGCCGCCGCAGAAGATGCCGGTGATGCCCTTGTCTTTGAGCGTCGTACCGTCTTTTTCAAGCCGGCCGCACAACGCGTCGAGCAGTTTCGGCGTCGTGAACATGCACTTGATGTCGTGGTTGGCCGAGAGAATCGTGACCGCCTGATCGACGACGTGC
>Ga0194128_10002607_pt1 | contig 28873 bp, 29 predicted proteins | sample TA2KigCa65mmetaG_FD_148650 | JGI IMG/M metagenome (GOLD analysis project Ga0194128, IMG submission 148650) | Freshwater microbial communities from Lake Tanganyika, Tanzania - TA2015037 Kigoma Deep Cast 65m | ecosystem: Environmental > Aquatic > Freshwater > Lake | place: Tanzania: Lake...
AGTTGCGCGACCGCTTCGGGCGGCTACCGGAAGCTGCGCAGCTGTTGCTTCGGCAGGCGCTGCTCGCGAGCGCCCTGGAGGACCTCCATGTCGCCCGCCTGTCATGGCGGAACGGCCTCTACGTCGCTCAATACCGCGATCGCGTCTCGTTGGAACGCTGGCTCGGCGAGCTGGCACCGGCCCCGGGCGAAGGACGCGCCGAGCTGCGGATGTTGCGGGCTGGACTGGCGCACCTCGTCCTGCCCGCGCGCTGCAAGTCGCCGCTGGACGGCCTGCGCTGGCTGGAACGCGGCTTGAAGATCGACACGGAGTCCTTGAAGATGGCGTGCGAGGCAGCTGCAAGCTGACCCCTGACGCAGTGATTCTCCACACGCTCCACGTCGCGATCGCGAGTGTCGCGGTCGGCTCGCAGCAGCCTGCCGCCGGTCCGGCGCCGGAATTCGTGCCGATCGCTGGGCTCGTGCAGATCGTCAACGACGACGCCATCACCGCGACCCGCCTCGACCGGCGAATCGAGGAACTCCAACGCCGACGCCCGGTCACGACGGCCGAGGAATTCGAGCAACTCGTGGCGACGGCGCGCCGCTTGGCGATCGACGAGCGCTTGCAGACCCAGGCCGGCGAGAATCTCGGGATCGACGCGAAGGAAGTCGAGGCGCGGGCCAAGTCGATACTCGAGCGCCGCAAGGAAAAGGAAGGACTGCAGTCGCTCGCGGAGTCGTTGCGCGAGCAGGGCCTCAGCGCGGGAGGCGCGCAGCAGAACATGCGCGATCTCGCTTATCAGGCGACGTATTACTTCGCCGAGACCGGAGAGTGGCCCGGAGTGCGCGGGCGCGTCTGGCGTGACACGTATGTGCGGCCCGGCGAACTCCACTATGCCTACGAGGAGAGCAAGCCGAAGCTCGCCGAGCCCGACCGCGTCGTGCTGCAGTTGCTCGACCTCTCGGGAGCCGATCACGGCGGGCTGGAGAAGGCGCGCGCGGCCGCGATTTCGGCGCGCAGCGATATCGTGGCGGGTCACTCGAGCTTCGACGATTCAGTGGACGAGCTCTCCCAGTCGCGCGCGGATCGCGGCGTGCAGCCGGAGATCGCGGTGGATCGCATCACGCAACCGGAGCTGCGTGCATTCGCTCGCACGGCGACCGAGGGCCAATTGTCCGAGCCGATGCCGTGGGTCGTCGAAGGCGCACAGCGCGGATGGCGCGTGGCCAAGCTCGTGGGCCGGCGTCAGGGGAAGCCGGCCCCGTCCTTCATGGAGGGCGCTCTGCAGCAACAGCTGCGCAAGAGCGTTCAGACGCGACGCAAGGAGTTGTGGCTGGAAGAATCCGGCCTGCGAATGGTCCGCGGAGCGTGGGTGTGGCCGCGTTCGTCGTCGAAGCGGCCTGCCGTGAGCGACCCGAATCCCGCGCGCTGATCCGCCCGCGGACTGAGCCGCGTCAGACGACGCGCCGGATGAACGGCGTCATGAACTCGGTCACGATCGCCTTGTCGCGCGAGAAGAGTCCGCCGGTCGAGGTGCAACGCACGTTGACCTCGGTGGTCGGATGCTCATCCGAGCCCTGCACGCTGACCTGGATCTCGGCCTTGCCCCCGAGCATCCCGCCTGCCTTCTCGCACTGGATCAGGCCCTTCTCCTTGTCCTGGGAGAGCATCTTCCACCCCGCCAGGCACTCGATGAGTTCGAGGGCCTCGCGGTAGATGTGCTCCTTGCGAGTCGGCACCCGCAGCGGACGATGAGCGCGGTCCCCGTGCTGATCGGACGTCTCGAAAGTTCCCATGGCCGGGCGGGTGCGCGAGGCTTCAGGCCTTCGCCGCGATGGCCTTCGCCATGCGGCTCTTCAGGCGCGCAGCCGCGTTCGGATGGATCGTGCGCTTCTTGGCGGCCTTGTCCACCAAGCTGACTGCGCGGGCCAAGTCCTTGTTCGCATCGGCCTTGGTCGCCGCCCCACGCACGGTCTTGATCGCGGACCGGATCTCCGAGTGGGTCGAGCGGTTGCGGACGCGGCGTTGTTCGTTGGTGCGGACGCGCTTGGCGGCTTGCTTGCTGTGAGTCATGTGTTGAGAGTCGAGTTCTTGTCTGGCGGAAGTCGGTTCGGGGTCTGGTGCGGGAGTCAGCGCAGGGCGCCGACATCGTGTTCGGGTCGTTTCCGGGAATCAGTTCAGCGGGGAATCAGTGCAGCGTGGTCATCTTCGAAGCGACGTCCTTGTAGCCGATGTCGACTTCGTAGATGCGGGCGTAGCAAGAACGCGCTTCCGCGTTCTGGCCTTCCGACTCCGCGATCGTGCCGAGATTGTACAGGATCTCCTTGGCGCGATCGCCCGCCGCGGGCTGACCCTCGAGTGCGCGTTGGTACTGCTGGCGAGCCAGGTCGAGGATCCCCTTGCGCTGAAAACAGTGCCCCAGCAGGAACAGGGCATCCTGGCGAGCGCGCGCGTCGTCCACCGCGCGCTGCAACTCGGAGATCGCGGCGTCGGTCTGACCGGCCTTCACCAGCCGCCGGCCGAGCTCGAGCCGCAGCGCGGCCTCCGCGGGTCGCAAGGCGACCCGCCGGCGCCAATCCTCGATCTCCACGCTCGCGAGTTCGCGCTCGAGCCGATCCGCTTCGTCGCGGTTGCCTGCGGCATCGGCCTTGGCGATCCGGCGCTTGAGCGCCTTGCTGGCGAGGTCCCCGACACGGCAGGCCAGCTCGTAGGAATCGCGCCGATACGAGGCCGCACGCTCGGCGAGTTCGAGAGCCGCGTCGTAGTCGCGCAACTTCTCGTGGGTCGCCGAGAGCTCGAGCATCAGTTCGATGCTGGTCGGCTCTTCCGCGTAGCGCTGCTCCAGATTGGCCACCGCGGCGCGCAACTCTTCCTCCGACAAGTGCAGGCGACGGCCGCGCTCCAGGTCCGAGGCCTGCTTCTGGTCGCGCATGCGCTCGCGGCTGTGCCCGGCGCTGTCGAGCGCCGAGCGCGCGAGCGCGGTCTCGGCGGCCAGGTCCTTGCGCGCCTTCAGCGCCTCCTGGTCGCGCGGATCGATCGACAACGCGCGCTCGTAGCTCTCCAAGGCCTTGAGCGGCTCGCCGGTGCGGCGCAGCATCGCGCCGGCCCGCTTCCAGCCTTCCGGATTGCGCGGCGCGATCTCGGCGACGAACTCGTAAACGGCCCGCGCGCTGCGCAAGTGGCCGGCGGCCTCGAGCTCGTTTCCCAGTTCCAGATTCGCCGACTCGTCGAGCGGATCGAGGTTCAGGTACTCCTCGAAGGCTCGCGCTGCGGCGTCGTGCTTGCCGATCTTCGCGAAGGCCCGCGCCTTCCCGAGCGGAACGGCGCCGCCGACCTTGCGCAGCAACTTGTTGCCCGGCTCCTTCTCCACGCGCATGCGCAGCGCTCGACGGAGGCCGGCGCGTGCGTCACCGAGGTCGGGTTCGATCTCGAGCAACTGGGCGAACAGCCCGACCGCGAAGTCGTACTGGCGCCGCGCGAGCGCCTCTTCGGCCTTTTGCAGTTGTTTCGAGAAGTCCACCGCGAATCTCCGAGACCGCCGCGCTTCCGCCAGGGGGGGCAGCGGTCCGTAAAGGGCCGAAAAGACTAGAAAAACGCGGTGGATCCGTCAATCCGCAACGCGGCGCGCATGGATGCCGCAGCGCGCGATCCTATACTCGCGCGAGCCCGATGTCGCAGCCACTGACCTTCCAACTCACGCTCTATCCGCACCCGGTCCTGCGCAAGGTTGCCGAACCAGTACGCGCATTCGACGCGCAACTCGCCTCGACCGTGAAGTCGATGCTCGAGCTCATGTACGAGAGCCGCGGCGTCGGTCTCGCTGCCCCGCAGGTCGGCCTGAAGCAGCGCGTGCTCGTGCTGAACGACAGCGGCGAGCGCGCGAATTCGGATCGCGAGATCGTGCTCGTGAATCCGACCATCGTCGAGCGCTTCGGTCAGCCGACGGTCTACGAAGAGGGCTGCCTGTCCTTCCCCGGGATCTACGCTGAAGTCACGCGCCCCGATCGCGTGAAGGTGCGCGCGTGCGACCTGAACGGCGTCGAGAGCGAGCGCGAGTACGAGGGCTTCGTCGCGCGGATCGTGCAGCACGAGTACGACCACCTCGAGGGAGTGCTGCTCGTCGATCGCATGTCCGCCGCCGATCGGCTCCGGCACAAGGTGGCCCTCGAGGAACTCAAGCACCGCTACCGCCGCGAGCAATCGTCCGGCGCGCGCTGACGGCGGAACACGGTTGATCACGGCCTTCGACATCCGCCGACTCGCGCCGCCAACGCGCGGAGCGGTCGTGAGCATCGGGGTCTTCGACGGCGTTCACCTCGGGCACCAGGCAACGCTCGCGGCGAACGTACGCCGTGCGCGTGAACTCGACCTCACGCCGACGGTCGTCACGTTCCGCCGTCATCCCAAGCGCGTGCTCCTGGGCCGCGCGCCGCGCACGCTCACATCGCTCGAACACCGCCTCGAACTGTTCAAGCGTGCCAGCATCGAGCAGTGCCTCGTGCTCGACTTCGACGAGGCGCTGCGCGAGATGCCGGCCGAGGAATTCGTGCGCACGCACCTGGTCGCTGCACTCGCCGCTCGCGAGTTCGTGCTCGGATTCGACAGCAAGTTCGGTCGTGACCGGCGCGGTGGCCCGGAGCTCTTGCGCGCGCTCGGCTTCCCGGTCGAGGTGATCGACGAAGTGCGCGCCGCGGGTCGCGCGATCTCCAGCACCGCGATCCGCGAGGCCGTCGAACTCGGCGATCTCGTAGCGGCGGCCGCGATGCTGGGCCGGCCGATCAGCGTCCTCGGGCACGTGATCCATGGGGACAAGCGTGGACGGCAACTCGGCTTCCCGACCGCGAACCTCGACTTGCACCACGAATTGCACCCTCCGGTGGGTGTGTACGCGTGCCGGGCCTGGCGGCTCGATCGCGATCCGGACTGTCGCGCCGCGGGGCTCCCCGCGGTCGCGAACATCGGATTGCGCCCCACGCTGGGGCGCGACGAGCCGCCCGTGCCGACGGTCGAGGTCCACTTGCTCGACTTCCACGGAGACCTGTACGGAGAGCGGATCGAGCTGGCCTTCGCCGCTCGACTGCGCGACGAGCGACGCTTCGAGAACTTGGATGCCTTGCGCGATCAAATCGAGCGCGATGTCGTGGCCGCCCGTGCCGCGCTGACGCAGGCGGAGGGCCTTCCCGGCCCGGGATCCCGCGGTTGACGGGCGCCCGCCCCACCGTCACAATCTCCGCCCCTTCGAACCTCGGGTAGATAGCTCAGCTGGTAGAGCACTTGATTGAAAATCAAGGGGTCGCCGGTTCAATCCCGGCTCTACCCACCACCCCCCTCACGAAGCCCCGGCTGCGACGGGATGAACGACCTTCGCCACCTCCCGCGCGTGATCAAGCGCAGCGATCCGACGCGCCTCGAGATCGAATGGGGCGACGGCGCGCGTAGCAGCTACACGGCAGCTCAGTTACGCGGCCTGTGCCCCTGCGCGCGTTGCGTCGACGAGTTCACCGGCGTGCGCGTTCACGATCCCGCCAGCGTGCCGGCGGAGCTCACGCAGACCGAAGTGCGGTTGGTCGGCAACTACGCGATCTCGGTGCTCTACTCCGACGGCCACCACACCGGCATCTACACTTGGCCGTTCCTGCGCGAGCACGCTCCCGCCGCCGGCTGAGGCTCGCACCGGCCCCCCGACCGGATTCCACCCATGTCCGCTCCACGCGAGGCCCTCTCGCTCGGTTCAGGCCGGTCGATCCCCTGGTCTGAGTTGCGCTTCGAGCGTTCTCGCTCAGGCGGCCCGGGTGGCCAGAACGTCAACAAGGTCGAGACGCGCATCACGCTGCGTTGGCGGCCCGCGCAGACTCGGGCGGTCGACGGCCGGCTGCGCGAATGGCTCTGCAGCCGACTTGCCAGCCGCCTCAACGCGAGCGGCGAACTGGTCTTGCACTGCGACGAGCACCGCGAAGCCTCGCGCAATCAGAGCGCGGCCTGCTGGCGCCTGGTGGACCTGGTGCGCGCGGCACTCGTTCGTCCGAAGGAACGGCGCGCCACGCGACCCAGCGCGGGCTCGGTTCGGCGTCGCCTGCAGCAGAAGCAGCGCACCGGGGAGCGCAAGCGCGAGCGTGGTGCCGCGGGGGAAGACGAATGAAGCAGGTGGATCCGTGCCGCGGCGGGCCCTTGGAGGGTCCATGCACATGACCTCGCGCGGGCCGGAGCCGGCCGAAGAAGGCGCCGCAGCGGGCTCCGAGGCACAGAAGGCGCATCGGGAGTGGGCTCGCCAGGTCCAGCAGGCACTGGAGGTGCTGGCACGTCGGCTGCAAGATCGCCGCCCGCTGCATCGACAAGACGTGCGCCCGCTCTTGCTGCCGTTGGGGGCCCTGCTGGCAGGAGATGCACACGAGCTGGCCGCTGATTGCCTGGAGCGTGTGCGGGCGCTGACCACTCCATCGGCCGCCCGCTTCCGCGAGGCCGTCGATTCGGAGCTGCAGCTCGCCGCCGCCGAGTACGTGCAAGGCGTGGATCCGCGCTTCCTGAGCCTCCCGGGCTACGACTTCGAGTACACACTCGGTTCCCGAGAGGGCTTGGAGGCGCGCCAGCTGGCCGCTGCGGAATTCGGGATCCAGCTGCCCGTGGCCACCGTCGCGCAGGTCGAGTCCGCTGACGCCAGGTTGGAAGCCGAATTGGAACGGCGTGGACGGAGCGGCTAGGGACGCTGCTGCCTGGATTGGGCGGGAGCGACCACCTGCGTCGCCGACGTGCAACCGCCCCAAATGGGGCCACGCAGGGACGCGGCTGCCGCACTCGAGACGGGCTGCAAGCTGGCGCAGGGCAAAGAAATTCGCCCTAAATGTGCGTATAAATCGTTGCAATAATTGGCCTTACACATTGCGGCTGCAATCTCGACGGGGCTGCGGCTCAAAGTTCCTGCCCTCCACTCTGGACTCGCACATTCCTTTTTGACAAAGGGATAGGAGCGTGGGACGGCAGAAATGTCATTCCAAGCTCGCTGGCAACACCCTCAACCCGTGTAAAGGTCTCCCCGAGGGACCCGGCCAGTGTGAAAAGCAGTGCTCGGTGCCTTTGAACTTGCGCTGCCCCCATTCCTAGGAATCTGTCAACACAATCTCGGAGTCAACCCAACACATGATCAAGATCCTCAACACCGCCCTGGCTCTGGCCGCGGTCGGTTCGCTCGCCTTCGCCGGCACTCCCGGCAGCGACTGGACCGGTCTCGACAAGGACATGAGCCTTGCCACGGCGGATGCACACATGAAGGGCGGCCCGTCGATGGGCGCGCTCATTCGTTCCAGCCTCGATTTCTCCAGTGACGACGGTTACACGATCGGCGTCGGCAACGAGGACCTGCAGGGCATCACGTTCCAGAACGCCGTCCTGTGGGCCCAAGGCGACATCGGTGAGTTCTGGTGGCGCCTCTCCTTCGACTTCGCCAGCGGCACGGGCATCCCCGACAACGGTGCTGGTGACGGCATCGGCGGCGCGTCGCTCGAAGACGCCTACGCGAAGTGGAGCTGCAACGACCAGATCGCGGTGACCATGGGCCAGTTCAAGGCCCCCGTTTCGCGGAGCAACTCGATCTCCGACGGCAATCTGATGTTCATCGACCGCACGCTCATCGGCCAGGAATTCGACACCTACGACCCGGGTTTGATGGTCGGCGGCAGCTTCGAGCAGTTCTGCTGGGACGTCGCGCTCCAAAACGGCGAGGACAACGCCTCGGAGGACTTCGCGCTGAGCGCTCGTGGCGAGTACGCATTCAACGGCGGCGCGGGCTGCTGCGAAGGCGGCTACGGCAAGAAGGATGGCACGACGGGCTCCATCGGCGTCGGTTACTGGAACGACAGTGACGACTCCGTCGACGGCAGCGTCATCGTGGTGGACGGTTCGGTTTCCTTCTCGCGCTTCACGGTGATGGCCGAGTTCGCGAACGTCGACGAGGAAATCGCTCAGAATCTGAACTACGGCAGCTACACCGACGACGCCAGCGTCTGGGCCCTCGGTGTCTCCTACATGCTTCAGCCGGAAGAGTGGGAAGTCGCGGTGCGCATGCAGGACTGCGACGATGACGACGATTCGTCGGTCATCACCGCCGGTCTGAACTGGTACCACGGCGGCCACAACGCCAAGTGGCAACTCAACGTCAGCGACTACAGCAGCGACGTCAGCGCGGCCGAGGGCACGCTGATCCAAGTCGGGCTCACGCTCGGCTGCCTGGGCTGCTAGTCGAAGACGATTTGGATCCGCGTGCGCGTCACGCGGATTCGATCGAGCACTAAGGAAGGCCTCGCGCGCGCCGCGAGGCCTTCTGCTTTTCTCGGGCCTCGTGTGAGCGCTCGCCACGGGTCGCAAGCCGGGTTTCTCCGCCGAATCCGCGCTGTCTCGACTACCTTGTCGATCGAATGACCACGCCCCCCTCGACCGACCGGCGCGCCAATCGACTTGCGCAGTCCACCAGTCCGTACCTGCTCCAGCACGCGCACAACCCGGTGGACTGGCATCCGTGGGGGGCCGAGGCGCTCGAAATCGCCCGCGCGCAGGGGAAGCCGATCTTCCTGTCGATCGGCTACTCGGCCTGCCATTGGTGCCACGTCATGGAGCGTGAGTCGTTCGAGAACGACGCGATCGCGCGCCTGATGAACGAGTACTTCGTGAACATCAAGGTCGATCGCGAGGAGCGGCCCGACCTCGACGAGATCTACATGAAGGCAGTCCAGGCGATCAGCGGTGCCGGCGGGTGGCCGATGAGCGTCTGGCTGACTCCGGACCTCGCCCCCTTCTACGGCGGCACTTACTTCCCGCCGGTGCCGCGCTACGGCCGGCCGAGCTTCCCGCAGCTCGTGCAGTGGCTGGGCGAAACCTGGCGCAAGGAGCCGGACAAGCTGCGGCGGCAGGGCGCCGATCTCGTTTCGCACATCGCGAAGGAGGAGAAGGTCGACACGCGCGCCGAGCTCGCGAAGGAGGCGCTCGACCGATCGCTCGCGATGCTGGCCTCCAACTACGATCCGACCTGGGGCGGCTTCGGCAGCGCGCCGAAGTTCCCGCATGCGATGGACGTCCGCATCCTGCTGCGCCACCACCGGCGGCTCGGCGCTGCACAGCCGCTCGAGATGGCAAAGCACACGCTGACGCGGATGGCGCGCGGTGGCATCTACGACCACCTCGCCGGCGGTTTTCACCGCTACAGCACAGACGAGAAGTGGCTGATCCCGCACTTCGAGAAGATGCTGTACGACAATGCGTTGCTCGTGCCGGCCTTCCTCGAAGGCTGGCTCGTCACGCGCGATCCGCTGTTCGCGCGGGTCGCGCGCGAATGCTGCGACTGGGTGCTCGACGAGATGGTGACGCCCGAAGGCGGCTTCGCGAGCACGCTGGACGCAGACAGCGAGGGAGAGGAAGGAATCTACTACGTCTGGACGCCGCAACAGCTCACATCGGCTCTGCCCGGACGCGCGGGCGCGTGGGCGCAGGAGTGGTGGGGCGTCACGGCCACCGGCAACTTCGAGCACGGCGCCAGCGCGCTGTGGCGCGACGACGACGAGGCGGAGGTGGCCAAGCGCGTCGGCGCGAGCGTCACCGATCTGGTGCGCGAAATGGAACAGGCCCGGCGCATTCTGCTCGCGTTGCGCAAGCAGCGCATCGCACCCGCCAAGGACGACAAGGTGCTCGCAGCGTGGAACGGCTTGATGATCTCGGCGCTCGCGCGCGCGGCGCAGGTGCTCGCTGAGCCGCGCTGGCTGGCGGCGGCGCGGCGCGCGGCGTCGTACGTGCTCGAGTCGATGCGGCAACCCGATCGCAAGCTGTACGCGACGGCGCGGGCCGGCCGCGCTCATCTGAACGCGTACTTCGACGACTACGCGTTCATGATCCAGGGCCTGATCGACCTGTACGAAACCGATTTCGACGAGCGCTGGCTGAACGAGGCGCTCGAACTCGAGCAGATCACGACGGAGCAGTTCGAGGATCGCGAGCGCGGAGGCTACTACTCGACCTCGCACGATCACGAGCGCTTGATCGCGAGACTGAAGAATCCGCACGACGGCGCGCTGCCGTCTGGAAATGGCGTGATGGCGCAGAACCTGCTGCGCCTCGCGGAGCTGACCGGCCGCGTCGAACTCGCCCGCCGCGCCGAGCGCGTGATCCTCTCGCAAGGCGAGCTGATCAATCGCTATCCCGCCGCTTTCAGTCAGATCCTGCAGGCTGTCAACATGCTCGATGGCGGCTGCACGGAGATCGTCATCGCCGGCGAGCGCGGCGATCCGGCCGTCGAAGCCATGCTGCGCGTCGTGCGTGAGCGCTTCCTGCCCGCGAGCGTGGTCGCGCTGGCGTCCGCGAAGGCCGACGAGGATCTCCTCAAGCTGATCCAAGGACGCAAGCTCGGGCCATCCGGAGCACGCGCCTTCGTGTGTCGGAACTACACGTGCCGGCAGCCGGTTTCGACCGCGGCGGACTTGGCCGCCGAACTCGACCGGAAGCCGGCCTGAGCCGGAAGATCCCCGGGACTGTCGGGAGGATGCGAGCCACCGCATCATCGGAACGGGCCCGGCCGCGCTCTTGTTCGATCCGCCTGGCGTCTCAGGCCGTGGTCGCGACGAACGCTGTGCCGTGGAACTTGGTGCCCTGAGGCTCGCTCAGTGCTCCGGCTCGGGCGCGTTCGCTGTACCACCCTCGCGCATCGGCTTGCCCATCACGGCGCGCTGACCATACTTCAAGCGCTCATCGATCTCGCGATCGAAGCGCGGATGCCGCGGCACGTCCGCGAATCCGCTGTGTCGCGCGCCGCAAACGTAGCAGACCAGCCGTTCGGGCAGTGACCAGTACAGCACTGCATCCACCAAGGCCGCGGCGAACAGGCTCGCGTAGTAAGGCGTGAACGGCGCTGCGACTGCGGCGATCACGACGATCGAGATTCCCAGGGCCTTGGGGAAGTCCTTCTGGCGATAGAGCTCCGGGTGGCCGCAGGCCAGGCAGCGCGACACGCCTCCGGCCGACGACAGTCCCTCGAGCAAGAGCGGCGCCTTGCTCGCGCACGTGCCGCAGGCCAGCTCGGTCGTTGGTTCCGAAGCCGAGAGTCGAGCCGACATCCAGCACCCGCCGGGCAGAGCCGGATCGCACGGCCTGGTAACGACGCGGCTCATGCGGCAGCCAGTTCGGTCACAACGGCAGTCCGTACGAACCCTGAAGGGAGAGTGAAACCGCCGTTCCGATCAGCACGAGCACGGTGGACGCATACAGGATGCCGGTGGCCGAGCGCGTGTTCTGATAGCGCAGCGAACTCGCCGCCATCCAGGCGAACAACAGAGGCATCAACAGGCCGACAGCCACGCGCGTGCCGAGGTGGAACAGACCCCAAGCGCCGAACAGAGGCGCGCGGTTCGAGTTCAGTTCCTGGCGGTGCAACAGGCACAGCAGAGCGACGAGCGCGAGCGAAGTGCCCATGCTGGCGATCGTGACGCGATTCAAGCGCTCCAGATGCGCGATCCCCAGGTTGGGCACGGTCAGGTACCAGTGACCGAGCACCATCGCGAGCCCGACGCTTCCCGCCACCGTGCCCGTGGCAAGGGCCGAGAGTCCAGCCAGCCCCAGCGTCATCGCATCGGCCTCGGGCATCCAGTTCCGCAATTCGGAGAAGGTCGCGAAGGCGGCACCAAGCATGCCCGCGGCCAGACCCACGCCCCAGACTCGACCGCGCACGGGCCCTGAATACAGCGGAAAGGCCGCGCAGGCGACGCAGGCTCCAACGACACCGGGATCGCTCCAGGGGCGCGCGGCGCCCAGCGCCAGGCCGACACCGGAAGCGAGGAGCACGAGGGCCGTGCTTCCCATGATCCGGTAGAAGAGGCTGCCCACTGGAGCCCTGGGCACGAACGCGAGAGCTAGAAGCACGCCGAAGGCAAGTTCCCAGCAGAATTGAATGCCGAGCTTGGACACGGTTGCACCGATTGTAGCCACCGACGTCGCGAACCCGGCACGAGCCCGTGCGGAGCTCGGCGCGCTGGAGATCGGTCGATGATGCAGTATGCTCTGCGCCCTTCGGCTCGCTCCCATCGCGAGCGCCCCGCCAGGAAGCACGAGAATCGAGCATGTCCCCCCCGCGAGTCCTTGTCACCGGCGCCGGTCGAGGAATCGGCCGAGCCATCGCCCTGCGCTTCGCCCGTGAGGGTGCCAAGGTCTGCATTGCCGCGCGAACATCGTCCGAACTGGACAAGGTCGTCGCGGAAATCGGGAAGGCCGGCGGACAGGGCTGCCCGTCTCAGATGAACTTGACCGACTACGGCACGGTCGAAGCCGGGGTCTACCGCGCGGTCGAGTTTTTCGGCGGCACGATCGATGTGCTCGTCAACAACGCGGGCGACTTCGAGACCAAGCCCTTCGAGAAGATGACGCCATCCGTGTGGGAGCGGATGCTCGACATCAATTTGAACGCGCACTTCTACGTGACCTTGGAGTCGATCAGCGCACTGCTCGAGAGCAAGCAGCCGCACGTCTTCAATATCGCGAGCATCGCTGCCAAGCAGGGGTTCGCGGAGAACACGGCCTATTGCGCGGCCAAGTGGGGTCTGCGCGGATTCGGCGAAGCTCTGCGGGCCGAATTCGGTCCGCGGGGCATGCGCGTGACCACCGTCTACCCAGGCCCGACGGACACGACCATCTTCGACGGCGTGCCGGGCAACTGGGATCGTTCGAAGATGAGCAAGCCGGAGGACGTTGCCGAAGTCGTCTTCGCGACGTGGAAGGCACCGGCCGGCTCGCAGATCGACGACGTCGACGTTCCGCGCCCGCAGGGCTGAGCCAAGGCGCGCGGGCGCGATCCGCGAGGACGCTCAGCGGCCTTCGGCGTTCACGAGTCCGAAGAATTCGCTGCGCGTGCGCGCATCGCTGCGGAAGGCCCCCAAAAGGCACGAGGTCATCGCGGACGAGTTCTGCTTCTGCACGCCGCGCATCATCATGCACAGGTGGGATGCGTAGACCACGACCGCGACGCCCTTCGGTTGCAGAGTCTGCTGCAGAGCCTCCGCGATCTGGATCGTCATGCGCTCCTGCACTTGCAGACGCTTGGCGAAGATGTCGACGATGCGCGGGATCTTGGAAAGCCCGATGATGCGCCCGTCGGGGATGTAGGCGACGTGCACGCGCCCGAAGAAGGGCAGCATGTGGTGCTCGCAGAGGCTGTAGAACTCGATGTCGCGGACGAGCACCATCTCGGAGCAATCCTCGTGGAACACGCCCTCCCCGACGACCTGGCCCACCGAGAGGCGGTGTCCGGACAGGAGTTCCTTGTAGGACCGCGCGACGCGCTCGGGCGTGCGCACGAGCCCCTCGCGCGTCGGATCCTCGCCGACCTGCACGAGCAACTCGCGGATCAGCCCGCTCAGATCGAGGGATCCGGGCCCAGATAGTCCACGAAGTTGTTCCGGCTCTCGTAGAGGCGGATTCGGTGAAGTCGACATGTCTTGAATTTCCGGAGTGCGGGCTCCAATTCGGTCCAGAACGCGACCACCACGTTTTCCGCCGTCGTTACCTTGCCACGCAGAAAGGGCACGTCGCGGTCGAGGCTCTTGTGATCCACGGGATCGATCAGTCGAGCCCGCATCGCGGTCATCAGGTCCGTCAGGTTCATCACCATGCCGCTGGAAGAGTCCAGCGTGCCGCGAACCGTGACTTGGACGGCGTAGTTGTGGCCGTGTAAGTTGTTGCAGATGCCGTAAATACGCCGGTTCTTCGCGGCGGTCCAGCGCGCGTTGTGCAGCCTGTGGCTGGCGCTGAATTCCTCACTGTGCGTGATTTCGACGAACGGCGCGCCCATGCAGCGCATCCTAGCCCATTGGGGCGGGCCGCCCCTAAGGTCCACAGGGCGGAATCCGCCCCTGACGTAATCATCGATTCCGACCCCGAGCGCTACGCCCGCAGGCTACGATTCGTCGATTAGGCCGCCTGTGGAGCATCTTCGGGGCATCCCGACCGGCGGACCCCCACCTCATCACCATGGCGATCAAGCGGGTTTGGGTCATCGAAGGCTGCATCTCGTGCAACCTGTGCGAGGACGTCTGCTCGGAGGTGTTCGAGGTCCCAGCGGGCGGCGAGAGCCGGCTTCGCAAGGGTTGGGAGAAGCAGCTCCCCCGGCCTGAGGTGCAGCCCAAGGTCCAAGAGGCCGCGGATTCCTGCCCGGTCGAGGTCATCAAGATCGAGAAGGACGGCTGAACGGCCCTCCCCCCCGCCCCGGAATCGGTTTCCGGTTCGGGTCGTCGGAATCGAGCGGCTCGCGGCTCGCTTGGGGGCACCTTTCCGGCTCCTGCCCAGTGGCCACCCACCGCCGAGGTACCCATGATCACGAAATCCTATGACCGCCGGCAGGCGAGCAGCCTGATCCCCCTGTTGCGATCCTTGGCCATCGAGGTCCAGGAACGCGCGGCCGAAATCGAACGGCTCGAGTGGTTGCAGGAAGAACTCGCGAAGACGGAGCGCGCCCACAAGCAGGAGCTCGCGGAGCTGCGCGCACAGATCGCGTGTCACAAGCTCGAGTTGCGGCGCACTCGTCTCGAGATCGAGGCGCTCGGATGCGAGGTCGAGCACAAGGGCGTGCTGATGATCCGCATTCCGTCGCACCGGCGCTCGGGTCGCGAGGCCTTCGCCTGGCGCATCGACCAGCCCAATCGGCTGACCGACGTCGCTGATTCGGCCGCCTGACGTGGCGTTCGAGCGCCCGGCAACAACTATCGAATACCGGCCACCAGAGGCTCGCGGAGAATCGGCCGCGAGCCTCGCTTCTTTCATGCATCGCGATTCGACACTCCCGGCCCAGGGTCCGCGCACGCACTGCGCTGGAACGACGCGGTGAAAAGGCAAGGAGCCACGACAGTCGTGACTGTCGTGGCCCCTTGGGCTTCAAGGTGATGTCTGTGGGCGTACCTGCGTTCTCAGCCTCGCCCGCCCTGACCCGAGGGTCGGGGCGCGGGCCGAGGAGCGGCAGGACGAGGCGCGGGCTGCGGTCGCGGCTGCGGCGCCGGGCGAGCAGCAGGCGGTTGAGTCGGCCGACTCGGAGTCGTCGCACGGTCGCGCGTTTCGGGAGCCGGACGCTCGCCGACCGGACGCTCGCCGGCGGCGCGATCACCGACTGCGCGATCACCGACTGGGCGCTCGGTCGCGCCCGTTCGTGCGGGAACTCGACCGGCATCCGAGGTCTGCCCGGCGCCGTTGGCCGCGCGGATGCGCTCGGGGGTCGCACCCGCGGCCGCCGCGCGTCGCTCGGGGCTGCCGGACTCGGAAGCGGCGCCGGAGCGCGCCTGGCGCATGCGCTCGGTCTCCGCGGCCTGGGCACGGCGCAGCGACTGCAATCGGGTCGCCTCGGCTTCGAGGTCCGGGGCGGCTGATTGCCCGGCTTCCGCGACGAGTTGGCGATAACCGACGACGAATTCGTCGGACGTGATCTTGCCGTCGCCGTCGTTGTCGAACGCGCGGAACTGCGGCTTGCTGACCCCGATCGTGGTTGCTTCACGCTCGCTGATCACGCCGTCCTTGTCGACGTCGGAATCCGCGAAGACCTTGCGCGTGGCGCTCAGCGAGTGCGTCTGCGCTCGGGCGGCTCCCGGTGCGGTCCGCGAGGCCCGCGTCGCCGCCGGCTGCGCGGCGGGCGCTTCCGCGGCCGGCCGAACCGCGGGGTTCTGGACCTCCGGGCGGGTCGCCGCGGTTCGCGCTGCTGCGGGGCCGCTCGCAGGGTTCGTGGGCGGCGTTTGCGGCGCCTGGGCATGCAGCGGCGCCGCGGAGATCAGCGCGAGGAGGGAGAGGGCGGTTTGGAGCTTCATGTCGTTGGCTTCTTTCCTTGTCGGAGGCAGTGTCGTCGGTGTCGGTCGTGCTGGCTGAGTGTTCTGCCTAGGCAGGGATCTTGGCTCTCTGTGGGAGCGTTCAGCGGGGACGATCGACCTCAGTGTGCCGTTTCAGCCCCACTCGCTTGGGGAGCAGGAAGCATGCCAGCCCGATCGCGCCACCGGAATCGCAAGCAACCTGTTTCCTGAAAAGCATTTACGCCATGATCCTCAAACCTGGCCCGCGCGGCCCAGCGTCCTCTGGGGGAGACAATTCAGGCCCTGGAGCCGCGGTTCCAGCCTGCAATCGAGCCGAACGGCCCCTCCTTCGACCTTGCCATGGCGGCTGCTCTCGTTGATTGTCCATCTCTTGAGCGGCCTGATCCTGGGTATCGAGAGTTCCTGCGACGAGTGCGCAGCCGCGGTCGTGTCCGAAGGCGTGGAGATCCGTTCGTCGGTCGTGCACAGCCAAGTGGAGGAGCACGCCAGGTTTCGGGGGGTCGTGCCCGAGATCGCCAGCCGTTCGCACCTGCGCACGATGCTGCCGACGATCGATGCGGCCCTCGAGCGTGCATCCGCGCGTCTCGAAGACCTCGATGCGATCGCCGTCACCTCGCGCCCCGGCCTGATCGGGTCCTTGCTCGTCGGCGTCTCCGCGGCGAAGGGACTGGCGATGGCCAGCCGCCGTCCGCTCGTCGCGGTGCACCACATCGAGGCACACGTTCATTCTGCGCTGATGGAAGCGGGACTCGGCGTGCTCCCCTGCGTTGCGCTGGTCGTTTCAGGAGGGCATACGGCGCTGTACGACGTGCGGGGTCCGCTCGAGCTCGAGTGCATCGGCGGCACGATCGACGACGCGGCGGGCGAGTGCTTCGACAAGATCGCGGCCATCCTGGGGCTTCCCTATCCCGGCGGTCCCGCCGTGGCGTCCCTTGCCGTCGAGGGCAATCCACGCGCGATCGCCTTCCCGCGCTACCGCCCGAAGGACGGCCGCCCGGGATTCTCGTTCAGCGGGCTCAAGACGGCCGTGCTCTATCACGTGCGCGGGCGCAATCCGTCCAACCCAACTCCCCCGCCGGCCGCGATCCAGGATCGTGCCGACGTGGCTGCCAGTGCACAGGAGGCCATCGTCGACATGCTGGTCGAACAGACGCTGGCGGCTGCTCGCCAGTTCGCGTCTAATACGGTGCTAGTCGTCGGTGGCGTGGCCTGCAACTCGCGTCTGCGCGAGCAGATGCGGTCTCAGGCCCAAGCACGCCGACTGCGCTCGATCTTTCCCTCGCCTGCCTACTGCACCGACAACGCCGCAATGGTCGCCGCCATCGGCTGGCACCTGTGGCGCGCGGGGCGCACCGCCGATCTCGCACTCGATGCGAGCCCGCGCTGACACGAGCCAGGACCGCGACCGAGCGGTGGCGCCCGCCGCGCGACGCCTCCTCCACCGAACTCCTTGAACCCGAAACGACTGCGCAGCCTGCTCGACGCCGTGAAGAACGGCGAAGCCTCGATCGACGAGGCGCTGGCGCAATTGGCGCATTGGCCCATGCAGGACCTGGGACATACGCGCCTGGACCTTCAGCGCGAACTGCGCTGCGGGTTCCCCGAAGTCGTCTACGGAGCCGGCAAGTCCTCCGGGCAGATCATCGAGATCGCGGAGCGCTTGATGGCGAGCGGGGGTAGTGCGCTCGTGACGCGAGTCGGGAGCGCCTGTGCGCGCGAGGTCCGAGCGCGCGTGCCGGGACTCGCTTACGACGCGCGCGCGGAAGCGCTGCACACACCGGCGCCGGCGGGCTCCGGGCGCGTCGTGGTCGTTTCCGCAGGCACTTCGGACGGTCGAGTGGCAGGCGAAGCCGCGCTCACGACGCGGATGCTCGGAGTCGCGGCCGAGGAACTTTGCGACGTCGGCGTTGCCGGCCTGCACCGCCTGCTCGGACACGTCCAGAGCCTGCGCGAGGCCGATGCGCTGATCGTCGTGGCCGGCATGGAGGGCGCATTGCCCAGCGTCGTAGGCGGCCTCGTGGATCGTCCGGTCATCGCCGTGCCCACTTCGGTGGGTTATGGAGCCTCCTTCGGCGGCATTGCCGCTCTGCTCGCGATGCTCAATTCATGCGCGCCGGGCGTGACGGTGGTCAACATCGACAACGGCTTCGGCGCGGGCTACGCCGCCGCGCAGATCTGCCGCTCGCGAGCGTCCGCCGCGGCCAGGACCAAGCACTCTGCAATGGACCCGCTGACCACCGAGCGCGCCTCTCGGCTACCCTCGAACGACCACGCGAACACCCAATTCTCATGAGCAATCCCTCACGTGCATGGTTGGCCGTCGAAAACGGTCTGGTCCTGGAAGGCCGTGCCGTCGGCGCCGCCGGCGAGCGCGGCGGCGACCTGGTCTTCAACACTGCGATGAGCGGATATCACGAGATCCTGACCGATCCTTCCTACTCGGGCCAGGTCGTCGTGATGACGTACACGCAGATCGGGAACTACGGGGTTCCCGACGAGGACGACGAGAGCGCGCGCGGCTGGCCGGAGGCCTTCGTGATGAAGGAGATGTCCTCGGTCGCTTCGAACTTTCGCTCGAACCACTCGCTGACGGACTGGTTGCGCAAGCGCGGCATCGTCGCCATCGACGGCGTCGACACGCGGCGCCTCACCAAGCTGATCCGCACCGAAGGCTCGCTGCGCTGCGTGGTTTCGACGACGGATGGCGATCACCAGTCGCTGATCGCGAAGGCGCGTGCGACACGCGCGACGGACGGTCGCGATCTGGCTTCCGAGGTTTCCTGCCGGCAGCCGTACGCTTGGGACGCGAGCTACGACGCCTCCTACCCCACGGGCCTCGCCCGTTGGGACGGGCGCCGGCTGCGCTGCGTCGCCTACGACTTCGGGGCCAAGCGCAACATCCTGCGTTCGCTTGTCTACACGGGCTTCGATGTGACCGTGGTGCCGGCCTGGACCAAGGCCGACGACGTCCTGGCGATGAAGCCCGACTGCGTGTTCCTCTCCAACGGTCCGGGCGATCCGGCTGCCGTGCGCTGCGCGATCGATTCGGTTTCCAATCTGCTCGGAAAGACGCCGATCTTCGGCATCTGTCTCGGCCACCAGATCCTCTCGATCGTGTTCGGCGCGAAGACGCACAAGATGCCGTTCGGCCACCACGGGGCGAACCACCCCGTGCGCGACATGATCACGGGGCGGATCGAAATCACTTCGCAGAACCACTCGTTCGCCGTCGAGCAGAAGAGCATGCCGGCGGACATCGAGCTGACTCACCTGAACCTCAACGACCACTCGGTCGAAGGCATGCGCCACAAGAAGCTGCCGGTGTTCTCGGTGCAGTACCACCCCGAGGCAGCGCCCGGGCCCTTGGATTCCTGTCACCTGTTCGAACGCTTCCGGCAAATGGTGATCGGCAAGGGGCACCCGGCCCCGGCGGCGACTACGCGCTGAATCGCGGGCCGCGTCGGCCGCTCACAGCAGCGAAACCGGATCGACGTCGATCGAGAGCGCGACCTGCGTTCCGGCTTCGACGAGGCGCTGGATTGCCGCGCGTGCCTGCGTGAATTCCGGACCGTCGGCGGCCTTGACCAGCAAGTGCCACCGCCACGAATCGCGCACGCGCTCCAACGGAGCGGGAGCCGGCCCGAGAACTGCGCATTGCGTTCCCTCGAGCGCGCGCCGCAGTGACTCGGCCGCGCTCTCGGCCGCGAGCTTGGCCAGTGCTTCCTGTTCGTGCTCGGCCAGAATGCGCACGAGCCGCGCGAACGGCGGGTACTGCAGTTCGCGACGCAGCGCGAGTTCTTCCTGCGCGAAGCTCGCGTAGTCGTGTCCGGCCGCGTACCGAATCGCCATGTGCGCCGGCACCACGGTCTGGAAGACGATTTCCCCAGGCGCCTCGCCGCGGCCGGCGCGGCCGGCGACCTGAGCGAGAAGCTGGAAAGTCCGCTCCGAGGCGCGGAAATCCGGAAGGTGGAGCCCCGAATCCGCCGCCACCACTCCGACAACGGTGACGCGCGGGAAGTCGAGGCCCTTGGCGATCATCTGAGTCCCGACCAGCACGTCGATCTCGCCGCGCCCGAACGAATCGAGCGTGCGCTCGTAGTCCTCCCTGCGCAGCATCGTGTCGGAGTCCATGCGCCGGACCCGGGCCTGGGGCCAGCACTGCGACACGGACTGCTCGACGCGCTCGCTGCCCATGCCGATCGCGCGCAACGCCGGCTTCGCGCAATTGGGGCACTTCTTGGGCAGAACGTGTTCCTCGCAACAGGAATGGCAGACCAGCCGCTGGATGCGTCGGTGCCACGACAAGGAGAGGTCGCAGCGCGAACAGCGAACGGGCGTCTGGCACTCGCGACACCAGAGCACGGGAGAGAAGCCGCGCCGGTTGAGAAAGAGGATCGCCTGCTCGCCGCGCTGCAATGCGGAATCGAGCAGGCCGTGCAGCTCACGCGAAAGGAGGCCCAGCGAGTCGTGCACCGGGCGCTCGACGCGCATGTCGATCACGCGGACCGGTGGCAGTTGCCCCGCTCCCACGCGGCGCTTCAGATCGAGCCGCTGCAAGCGTCCTTCGATGGCGGCATTCCACGACTCGAGAGATGGCGTGGCGGTGCCCAGGATGCAGATGGCGCCCGAGCGCCGCGCACGCTCGAGAGCGACGTCACGCGCGTTGTAGCGCGGCGTGGAGCCTTGCTTGAACGAGGGCTCGTGTTCCTCGTCCACGACCACGACGCCCAGGTCCTTCACCGGGGCGAAGATGGCCGATCGCGCCCCGACGACGACGCGGGCCTCGCCGCTGCGGATCGTGCGCCACATCGCGAAGCGCTGCGCGTCGGTCATGCGACTGTGGAGCAGGGCGACGCGACCGAAGCGGGACCGGAACCATCCCACCGTCTGCGGGGTCAGCGCGATCTCGGGGACGAGCACGATCGCTCCGCGCCCGAGTTCGAGTGCGCGCTCGATGGCGTTGAGGTAGACCTCGGTCTTCCCGCTGCCGGTCACACCGTGCAGCAGGAAGGCGGCGCTGTGCCCGGCTCGGAGCGAAGCGCCGATTGTTTCGAGAGCATCGCGCTGCTCCTGGGTCAGCTCACGCGGCCGGGTCCGGTCACTGCTCCCCGCGAGCAGGTCCGCGATGTCCTTTTCCACGCGTTCGATCGCGACCAATCCGTGCGAGGCCAGCGTCTCGACCGGGCTCGTGCCGAGATTCAACTTGCGGCACAACTCGCGGATCTCGATCGCTCCGTCGATCTCGAGCAACGTGCGCAGCACGCGGAACTGCTGTTCGCGGCGGTGCTCGAGGGCCGGCAGCGCTTCCGCCGCGCCCGGACCGGCACGCACCATGCGCACCGTGCGTGCCTCGCGTCCGTGCTTGAGCGGGCTCGGAAGCACGGCCGCCAGCGCCTCGCCCCAGGAGCACAGATACTCCTCGGCGATCCAACGCGTCAATCCGAGCAGCGTCTCGTCGACGACGGGCTCGTCGTCCAGCTGGCGCACGATCTGTTTCAGTTTCCCGTGCTCGATCGGCGTAGCCGTGTCGACGCCGACCACGACTCCGATCTCGCGTCGCGTCGAGAACGGCACGAGCACGCGCATGCCGGACGAGAGGCCCGCGGCCAGGGCCTTGGGAACCAGATACGTGAATTCAGTGCGAACCGGCAGATTCAGCGCGACTCGCGCGAACCGCGCCCCAGGCTCGCTGCATGCCCGCGCCGAAGCGGTGGCGTCCGGATCGCCGAACAGGCCGAGCTGGCGTGAAGAGGCAGGCACGAAAGCACTCGTGGGGACCGTATCAGGGACAGGCGCAAGGAACGGAGCGACAACGCGGACAGCCTTGCCCGTACTTGCGCGCTGCCGCCTGCTCCAGGTCGATGCCCGACATGGAAGCGAGGGTCGTGAGCCATGCGAGCACGTCGGCGAACTCGCCCTCGAGCTCCTCGCGCCGATTGCGCCGCAACGCGCGAGTGAGTTCCCCCACTTCCTCGCAAAACCACATGTGCGTGCCGTGCAGTCCGCGTCCGCTGTCGCGCTCGAAGTAGATGTCGCGGATCAGCTGCTGGAATTCGTGGATCTGCACAAATCACTCCGGGGAAGGAACGACGGGAGGCGGCCGATCGGTTCAGCCGGTCGGATCCCGCGTCAGCACGACGATCGAGCATTCGACCGGGAGATCCGCGGTGCCGGCGTGCTTCTCGAGCAGGGATCGGATTGCATCGATCGAGGCTTCGGGCGGCTTGGCGGCGTGCCGCACGACTTCGGCGTAGAAGGCTTTCTCGCCGAGCTCCTGTCCCGTGGCGCCAGGCATGCGCAGCGGCCCCGTGGTGGTGAGCACGATTCGATCTCCGGGCTCGATCTCGATCTGCGAAACCTTGAGCGTCCGGTCGAATACCGGTCCGCGGTCCAGCCCGAGCGCAATGCCTTCCGGTTGCAGCGTGCGCAATTTGCCGTCGCCTCCGGAAACGCGCAGCAAGGGGATCTTGTGGCCGGCGCAGGCCACGCGAGCGCGACCGCTGGCCAGATCGATCAACACGTAAAGCGCGCTCACGTACATGCCGCGCCGCACGTCCCGCCCGAGTTCGTGGTTGACGCGCTTGAGCGCATCTTCGAGCTCGACACCACTGCGCAGCTCCGAGCGCAAGTACGAACGCGCCGCGGCACCCACCATCGCGGCCGGAACGCCCTGCCCGGAGACGTCGCACACCAGGATCCCGAGCAATTTGTCGGAGGGCTCGAGGAAATCGTGGAAGTCCCCTCCGAAGCGTTCCGACGACAGATGGCGCGCCGCGATTCGCCACCCCGCCGGCGCTGGAACTCGCTGGGGAAGCAGAGCCTCGCGCACGCCGGCGGCCAGATCGAGCTCGCGTTGGCGAACGGACAGTTCCTGTTCGACTTCGCGTGCCTGCGAAAGCTGTCGCGACACGCGCCCGACGGAGTGCGCAAGCACTTCCACGCTCTCCACCTTCCCCGGTGCGGCGCGCGGGCGATCGCCTTCTCCCCCCATCTGACGAATGCGCTCGGCGATCCTGTTGATCGGCACCTTCACCTGCTCGGCGACGACGAGCCCGAGCACCAATCCGACGGCCACCAGCGCAAGCGCGATCGTGAGCCACAGCGTGGTGAAGGCACCCACGGCATCACGCGCGGAGGCCGGCACGAACAGGCGATCCGGCTCGCCGACATACTCGAGCACCTGATACTCGTAGAGTGCCGCGGTTCCGGCTCCCTCGATCTCCACGCTCGTCCGACCGACGCGGTCCTCGCCCAGTCGGATCGTATCGCCCTTGCGCTCGAACACCGGCTTACGGCCGGTGAGCGGCATGCCCTCGACGAACGCGCGCTCCTGCAGGTCCAGGGCGATCGCGGCGGAGCGGGCGCGACCGAACCAGAACGCCAGCGCCGCCACGATCAGCATGCCCGCGCCGATCGTGATCAAGACCCGCCCGGTCACCGACAACCCGCCGTATCCGGCTGCGGTGTGGATCCCGTGGGAGGCCTTGGTCTGCGTCATGGCTCGGAGAGCGGCGCGAAGTCAGCAGAACCAGATCTGATCGGGAAACAAGGCGCGCAGCGCGATCATCGCGAGCAGGCCCCACAATCCGCTGACCACGTCGTCGAGCAGGATACCGTCGCCGCCGCCCAGCCGCTCCATGCGCCGCGCCGGCCAGGGCTTGAAGATGTCGAAAACCCGGAACACGAGGAACCCGACGAGCAGAGCGAGCCAACTCGGCCCGCGCACCCAGGCCAACGTGATCAGGAACCCGATCACCTCGTCGAGCACGAAGATGCCCGGGTCCTTCTCACCCGCGTAGCTCTCGACCCAGGCGCCGAGCGAACGACCGACCGCGTAGAGTACGCAGCAGATGCCCAGCACCAGCCACGGATAGTGGGGATGCTGCGCGATCAGCCAGGCGATCGCGACTCCTCCGAGCGTGCCGACCGTTCCCGGCGCCACCGGCGAGCAGCCCAGGTAGAGACAGGAGACGATTCCGAGCTTGAGCTTGTCGAGCATGGAGAGCCTCAGTCGCTCGAACCCAGCAGGAAACGACGTGCCTTGAACGTGTACGACAGACCGGAGGCAACCGAGGTGATGAGCGTCGCCCAGACCAGCACATGCGACGCGTTGGACCAGAAGCGCAGAGCGCCCGCGTCGAATGGGAAGGCATGCATGCCGAGCAGAGTGCCCATGGCGAAGCATTGCACGAACATCTTGATCTTGCCGAACCAGTCCGCGCCGAACTGCGCGCCCAGGCTCTCGACGTAGCCGCGGATTCCGGTGACGAGGAATTCGCGCGCGAGCACGACGACCGTAATCCAGGCCGGCAGCCATTCGCGCGACCAGGCGAACACGGAAAGGAAGATCATCGTGCCGCACACCAAGACCTTGTCGACGAAGGGATCGGCGATGCGGCCGAAGGCGCTCTCGAGCCCGTAGCGGCGCGCCAGGTAGCCGTCGAGGAAATCGGTCAAGGCAACCACGACGAAGAGCCAGAACGCCACCTGGATCTCGGTGCGGCAGGCCTCGACCGGACGGTCCCCGATCAGGTCGAAGCAAATGAAGACGGCACCAGCGCCGAGAAAGCGCAGGGCGGTGATCCGATTGGGCCAATGCGCGAAAATGCCCTTCGACATCCGGCTAGGCCTCCTCGCGGCAGATCAGGTTGTGCTCGGCATCCACATCGACGACCAGCGCTTTCACGCGCGCCCCGACGGCGGCGCGTGACCCCTCCAGGGTCGCGATCAGGTCGACCTCGGGCGCATCGCTGTCGGGTCGACCGACGGCGCGCGTGGCATGACTCTCGTCGACCAGGATCTCGATGCGCGAGCCGATGCGTGCGCGCTGGGCGGCCGCGAGCACTTCGTCCCGAGCCGCGAGGACCGCGGCGACGCGCGCTTTCGCGACCTGATCTTCGACGCGACCCTCGAGGTCGTAACTGCTCGTGCCTTCCTCGGGCGAGTAGGCGAACGCGCCCAACCGGCCGATGCGGTATCTCCGTACGAAATCGACCGCTGCTTCCGCGTCCGCGTCGGTTTCCCCTGGGAAACCGAGCAGCAACGTCGAGCGCAAGGTGAGGCCTGGAACCTCCTCGAGCAGTCGGTCGAGGATGGCGCGCACCTGCTCGCCACTCCCCGCGCGCTTCATCGAACGCAGCACCGGCGTGGCGGCGTGCTGGACCGGAATGTCGAGGTAGCGCAAGACGCGCGGATGCTCGCGCAGCAGGCGCGTCAGCTCCCAGGGGAAGCGATTCGGATACGCGTACATCAGGCGCAAGCGGTGCTCGCCGGGCAGATCGGCCAGCTTCTCCACTAGCGCGGGGAGTTCCAGGCCCAGGTCGCGGCCCCAGGCGGTCAGGTCCTCGGCGACGAGCACCAGTTCGCGCACGCCTTGCGCGATCAGCTCGCGTGCTTCTTGTTCGAGCGCCTCCGGACGCTTGGAACGGTGCGGCCCGCGGATCGCGGGGATCGCGCAGAAACTGCAGGTGTGGTCGCAGCCGTGGCTGATGCGCATGTACGCGTAGGAGCCCGGCGTCGCCAACAGGCGCGCGCCTTCGCGCTCGGCTCCGGGCCGCTCGGCGGCCAGGTAGCGCGGACCGACCTGCCCGCGGCCGAGCCCCTGCACGCGCCGCGCGAGCTCGACACCGTCGGAGATCTCGGCCCACAAATCGACCTCCGGGAAGCGCTTTTCGAGTGTGTGCTGGTAGCGCTGCACGAGGCAGCCGGCTACCACGACGGCGCGCAGCTCACGCTTGCGCTTGCGCCGAATCAGGCGGCGGATCTGCGCCTCCGACTCTTCGCGTGCCGGCCCGATGAACGAGCACGTGTTGAGCACGACGACATCCGCCGCGCGCTCGTCTCCGCTCACGACGAGCCCCTGCTCGGCGAGCCGCGCGAGCACGACCTCGGAATCGATGAGGTTGCGCGCGCAGCCGAGGTGGACGAGCGAAACGACGGAGGGACGAGCCACTGGGTTGATGGGTCCGCGGCGCGAGATGCGGCTAGCCCGACCTATTCATGAGGCCACGAGCGAAACGTCGCGAATGGCTGCAGCTGCAGCGATTTGCGACTGAGAGCAGCGGAGACGACCTCTCGCAGGTCGTCGAGACCTCGCAAGGAGCAAAGCGCTGCAGATGCAGCCAGTCGCGACGTTGCAGCCGGGGGCTCATGAATAGGTCGGGCTAGATTCGCGCGACGGCGGATAGCCAGCTCTCGCGGTCCATCAGGATATCCCTGCGCGTGCCGCCCATGTACGGTCCGATCAGGCCCAGCTGCTGAAGCTCGTCGAGCATCTCAGTCGCGCGCTTGAAATCCATCGAGAACTCGCGCTGCAGCATCGAGACGGCAACGCGCTGGCGGTCGATGAAGAGCAATCCGCAATCGCGCACCAGGGCGGCACGCTCCGAGAGCTCGGCGGCGCCGGCATCTGCCGGTTCGGCTTCGGATTCCGGTTCGAACTCGATGCGCGCCTGTTCGGGCACGACTTCGACGGTCGGCTCGGGATCGGTCACCAGGCTCAGTTGTTGATCGACCGCGCGCGGGGCCGGAACGAGTTCGCGAACCGGAAGCGCGACCGTCTCGGGAGCCGGATCGAGCTCACGTTCCTCGAGCTCGAACAGCGTCGGCTGCTGAACGGCCTTGGATTCCGCGGCGGCCGGGATCGCGTCTGTCTCGAAATCGCCGGTCTCAGCGCTCGCCGCCTGAGTGGTGTGCTCGTCGAGTTCGGAGTCGGCGCCCGACTCCTCGTCGAACTCGGGGTCGCGCTCGGCGGCGACCGGCGCCTCCAGGACGGAATTGGTGATCGCGGGAGCGTCGGCATGCGGCGCCTTCGCCGGGGATGGCGCGGTCGCTTCCACCGGGGCCTTCGCGGACCAATCGAATCCGGATTCCGCTGGCTCGGGCGGCGGCGCCTTGCCCACATCGGTCGCCGGCTCGAACTCGGCGGGCCCGGAGTCAGCGACCGCGCTTTCGGCGGCCACGAGCGACTCACCTTGGGCTTCGTTCTCCCAGTGCGGCCGCGGCGGCAGCGCCGTTGCCTCGGTCTCGACCTCGAGCTCCCCGGCCTCGCTGATTCCCTCCCACCGCGGCCGCGCCACGTCGGAGATCGGAGCTACGGGCGCGGGTGGATCGGCGCGTCGGAGTTTCGCAGCTCGAGCTTCAGGCTTCGCGGTGCCGGCGGACTCCCGCTTGGCGGGCGCTGGGGCGTCGACTCCCGCCGCAGCAGCTTCGGGGCCGGAGCCGATTCGCTCACGCGGCTCGGCAGCCACATGCGCGCGAGCAGGCTGCGCGCCGGAGGGTTGGCCTTCGGCAGGCCTCCGCTCAGCGGGATCCAGCGCAGCTGGACGTTTGGATTCGGGATCGCCATAGGACGCAAGCGGTCGGGTGCCGGCGGGGATACCGCCGCGGGAGCGCAGATCGGACATCTCGAGCGCGCTGCTGCTGGCGACTGGCAGCACGCCCGTTCGGTGCCCGAGAGCGCTTGCTTCGGCGGTCGTGACGCCGTCGTCCACGGACCTGCGTGTTAAAGCGTCATGGTCGGCCCTGGAGTGGACCGAATTCTCCGCGGCTTCCTCCTCCGGCACCCGAACAGCGACCCAAGTCGCTGCCAGAACTAGCATTATGCCAGATGCAAAGCCGGCAACGCCGGCTGCCAGGCCCCCCAAGGTGCGCTGAAAGTAGGCGCCGGTTTCGCCGCCATGTCCGCGGGTGACCGCACCGAGCACCAACGAAAGTCCGATCACGACCCCGAAGAGGCCGACGGCAAATCGCCCCAGCGCGATCGGCTCGCGCCGCGTCAGTCCTGCTGCGCCCAACGCCGCCAGCCCCGCTGCCAGCACCAGCACGGGGAGGCCGCCGAGCACCTCGATGATGCGCTGGATGGAGCGGGTCCAGGGTCCCGCGTCGGGGGCCACGCCCGCACTGATCGACATCACGACACTGACGAGCAGCACGGCGCCGACGAGCAGCGCGAGGCTCGCAAGACCGCGCTCGACCCGGGTCTGCGTTCGAATCGGTTCACTCTTCATCTTCATCCTCTCCATCGAGATCGGGAACGGACGCCTTGCCGTGCGCCTTCTCCCACTGTTCGAGCGTCATCAGCACCTCGCGAGCCTTGCTGCCCTTGAACTCGCCGAGGATTCCTTCCGCGGTCATCATGTCGATCAACCGCGATGCACGCGTGTATCCGACTCCGAGCGCTCGCTGCAGCAAGCTGGCCGAGCCGCGCTTGGTCTTGAGGATCACGCGCACCGCCTCGTCCCAAAGGTCGTCTTCCTCCGGGTTCATCGGGCCTTCGGCGCCGGCTTCCGTCTTGCCGGAAGCGATCTGCACGAGCTCCTGGCTGAAGTTCGGCGCAGCTTCCTTGCACACGAAATCGACCAGCTTCTGCAGCTCGTGGTCTTCGACCAGCGCGCCCTGCACTCGGCGGATCTGCGAGGAGGACGGCGGCGTGTAGAGCATGTCGCCCTGGCCGAGCAGCTTCTCCGCGCCCGACGCGTCCAGGATCACGCGGCTGTCGATCTTGCTCGCGACCTGGAACGCGATGCGCGTCGGCAGGTTGCCCTTGATGACGCCGGTGATCACGTCCGTCGACGGGCGCTGCGTCGCGACGATCACGTGGATGCCGACCGCGCGCGACTTCTGCGCCAGGCGCGTGATCGCCATCTCGGCCTCCTTCTTCGCCGTCATCATCAGGTCCGCCATCTCGTCGACGACCAGCACGATGTACGGCACATGCCGCGGGGTGCGCTCCTCGTCGAAGTCGTCACCGAGCTGCTTGCGCAACTGCTCTTCCGTGAGCGCGTTGTAGGACTTGATGTTGCGCACTCCGGCGTTCTTGAAGAGGTCGTAGCGCCCTTCCATCTTCTCGACCGCCCACAACAGGACCTGCGTCGCGTGCTTGGGGTCGGTCACCACGGGCAACATCAGGTGCGGCACGCTGGCGAACATCGCCAGCTCGACCTGCTTGGGATCGATCAGGATCAGCTTCGCATCGTGCGGCGAGCGCGTGAGCAGCAGGCTCGCGAGGATCGTGTTGATGCAGACGGACTTGCCCGACCCGGTCGTGCCGGCGATCAGCAAGTGCGGCATCTTGGCGAGGT
>Ga0194128_10002609_pt1 | contig 28869 bp, 21 predicted proteins | sample TA2KigCa65mmetaG_FD_148650 | JGI IMG/M metagenome (GOLD analysis project Ga0194128, IMG submission 148650) | Freshwater microbial communities from Lake Tanganyika, Tanzania - TA2015037 Kigoma Deep Cast 65m | ecosystem: Environmental > Aquatic > Freshwater > Lake | place: Tanzania: Lake...
GCAGTTCTTCCAGGTCTTCTTCTAGCAGCAGTTCTAGTTCTTCCAGCAGCAGTTCTTCCAGGTCTTCTTCTAGCAGCAGTTCATCTTCTTCTTCTAGCAGCAGTTCCTCCAGTTCCTCTTCTAGCAGCAGTTCATCTTCTTCCAGCAGCAGTTCATCTTCTTCATCTTCTTTCGGCAGCAGTTCTAGTTCTTCTTCTTCTTCTTCTTCTTCTTCTTCTTCCAGCAGCAGTTCGTCTTCTTCTTCCAGCAGCAGTTCTAGTTCTTCCAGCAGTAGTTCGTCTTCTTCTTCTAGCAGTAGTTCGTCTTCTTCTTCCAACAGCAGCGGTTCCGGGACGCCCCTTGAGCAGGTGCTTTTCACTGTCAAGGCAGGAGGTCAATCAAGAGACTTCACAAGCCATCCGCCAAGCGACAATGATGGTCTTGCTTCATATTACACGCCTCATTATTCTGCTTATTCTCTATATGCCTTGAGTGACCACTACAGACACCATGAAAACTTGAAATCTGGGACAAGCACGTTCACTGGAGTCAAACTTGCACGACCTCAATATGCCACCCATAATTATGAAGATTTCACGTCAAATTTCATAGTTTTGCCGATGTTCTTAGACCCATATAACCCACTTACAAACTATTGGAGAATGCATTCCAAGCGGGCAAGAAATCAAGTTCATACCGATAGGGGTATTTTTAATCCTCAAGAATTTGCTGCAAACCCAACTGGGTATAACAAGTCATATTGGACCCAAGGTGGTCTTGACTTCTGGGATAACTCAGTAAGGAAGCCAACATTTTCTGATTTTATAGAAATGCTTAGACAATTCAGCCTGCAGGCTGCACCTGTAAACTCAAGCGGGTGGGGCGGATATGTCTACCCATGTGACGAATTCACGCGCGGCATTATTACATCTGTTGTGAACGAAACGCTATCCACTTGCGGAGTTTCAAGTTCCTCCAGCTCTTCCAGCAGCAGTTCGTTTTCATCGCAGTCATCGTCAAGTTCTTCTTCTAGCAGTTCGTATTCTTCTAGCAGTTCTTCTTCCAGCAGCAGCTCTAGATCTTCTTCTAGCAGTTCTTCTTCCAGCAGCAGCTCTAAATCTTCTTCTAGCAGTTCTTCTTCCAGCAGCAGCTCTAAATCTTCTTCTAGCAGTTCTTCTTCCAGCAGCAGCTCTAAATCTTCTTCTAGCAGTTCTTCTTCCAGCAGCAGCTCTAAATCTTCTTCTAGCAGCAGTCCCTCCTCAAGCAGTTCTTCTTCCTCCGGCAAGAGTTCTTCTTCTTCATCATCTTCCTTGAGCAGTTCTTCCTCGAGTAGTTCTTCTTCCTCCAGCAAGAGTTCTTCTTCTTCATCATTTTCCTCGAGCAGTTCTTCCTTGAGCAGCTCTTCTTCAAGCAGCTCTGCTTATGTGACGCCATGCATATCCTCTGATGTTGTTCTTGATGTAGAGAGGATGATTAGCGAGTTAGGCAGACTCAGTGATGGGGCTGTTTTGAGCGTGACTGCAAGATGCATCAGTGGATCTTTCACGAGAACATATGGGAAAAATCAGGTTATAGATATGTTCTCCGCTCTGTCTGCTCCGCTTGGCTCTAGTCAGATCGATATCAGCAATCCATATGTTTCTTTGATGACCTTTGATGGCCCATGCTCTGGTTTCTCTATAGTGAATTTTGAGTTCTCTCAGTTGGCTGTATGTGAATTCCTTAGCAGTTTGCTAGACATTCCAGAAGACTGTTGTGATCAGTCTGGATCTTCAAGTTCTAGCTCAAGCTCAGAGACAACCACTTTAAGAGTTTTGGAAATTGGCTCGCCAACAAGAATACCTAAATTGGTAATTTCGGTGTCTGAAATACCAGAAATAGACGATATGTCTGTGTAAAATAGCGCCAAATCATCTAGCGAGGGTGAAGGTAGATTTTGCAGAAATATAAGTTTAGACATGCCATCACAAGAATTTTCTAGAATTTCCCTGCATCTGCATGGCGCTGGTGGAGCCGGACATGGCGCTCCCATTCTTGTTGCCGGCAAGACATATATTGATATAGGAAATGTTGTAGATTTTGAATTTGGTGACTACGCCTCCCGATTCAGGTTTGACTACCCAGAGGCATATAGCTCATGTATTTTTGATATGTTTTTTGGAGATCTTGGTTTGCCATCTGTCTGCAGGTATAGAGTCAATGCTTCTACATCGGCACGTCACAATTTATTTTTGCGTTTATCGCCATACGCCGTATTCCAGAATGTTAAGGTGGTTGTTAAATGTGGTAGTTATACATTCAGCAGCATCCAAATCTCCCCTGAAGACATAAGAGACGCTGGAAATCCGGAGTGGGTTTGGATCAAGCTTGCTTGGCTTCCTCCTGAGGCAGGCGAGCAAGATATTGAGATGATGTTTTATGGCAACGGCTATGTGGCGGATTGCTTTATCATTGCGGTCGAAGATCTTCTGTCGGCGGAGCAGAATCAGGCTGCCGTAATCTCTACGCATACCGTTGCTGATGCTGATGGTGGGACATTTGCGGTTGTTGATGATGTCGTTGTGTCTGACTTCAACAAAAACACGATTATAGATAATTTTTCCTCAGAATACACAACCGTGCATGTTAAAATCTTAGATATCGATGACCAATACGAGGTTGTTGGAGAATATCCGATAGTTGGAGTGGAGTCTGATGTCACTCCATATGCCGAAGATGGCTGGGTCAACTTTGGCTTACGATCACTTCCTGGGTTTGGTGTACCTGCGATGCCAACTAAATTTGGTGTCGCTGTAACCCAAAGCCCAGCAAGTCCTTCCCGTTATTTTGTTTGGGATGAAGATGCTGTGTCTGCATCTGATCAGGCAACCAAAACACTTATTTATGGCCCTAGTGGCATTTTTGAAGTCCCAAACAGGATGGCCGTCAGGGTGTACGCAGCATCATCCTCTTCTGATGCCTGCATACAGACTAGCCCTGCCATTCAAAAAGCAATCACAATAACTGATTTTGACAATCCATCTCTGAAGCCAAAATTCACCAATACTGCATCTGTAGATGGTGGCTTGGCTCTCAACCTGCCAGAAAGGACGGTAGTTTTTGTTATTGATCAGAGTGGTTCTATGAGTTGGTCAGACAAGAGTAAGACAAGATATGATGTAGCTTCCAACATATTATCTGCGATAGATAATGCATATCCAGGTCGTGTCAATTCTGTCATATCCACCTTTCAGAGCGACCCAATAAAGGTTGAGTGGTTTGCTGTAACCGAGGAGCAAATCTCTACCCCTTCAAATCCTGTTATTGCCAAGGGTGGAGCGTTCAAGGATGAAGGAACTGATTTTTATGGAGTGCAGGTTGTCCGAAGATACGACCGCTATCCTGTGTCACCCACAGATGGAGACATAGTCGCAAATGGACTAGTCGATAGGTATGTTAACATTGCTCCTGACGGCGTATCTTCTGTGTATTACGGCATTTACCCATACGATTCTCGTGGTGTTTTTGGGGTAGCTAGTTACATTCGTGTTCCGATGGGCGGCCCAAGACCACCTGGAATCAAGAGCTTGATCGGCAGGGAGATGGTTGGAACTGGGATCAAGAGGTCTCAAGATGCAGCCTTGATACTGCACATGGACGAGGGTGGAGGAGAAAAGCTGTATGATTTTTCATACAGCAGCAATCACGCGTCTGTCGTTTATGGGGTTGTGCCGCCGTTGTGGGTTGAAGGTAGTCAGTCTCCGCCGACACCGACCGGTATAGGCAAGGGCTTTGCATTGCGGCTCAATGGCAGGGATCAATATGTAAAGACAAACTCCGATGTCGGGAACATAGTTGGAGATCTTACTTTTGCAATATGGATTTATGGAACATCTTCTCTAGGGAACAAGACTATAATTCATTCTATTGTTAATGGAAATCCACTGATAATTTATTGGGATGGATCCCAAGTTCATGGCTCCTGGGCAGGCAATTCTTTGAGTATTCCTATGAGTGCCGACAACTGGCACAGGGTTGCCTGGTCTTATTCAAGGGAGTTGTCAGCGATCAGACTGTATGTTGGCTCCGATTTCGCAGAAATACCCTGCAATACTGTCGAGTCTTTTTATGTTGGTAGCGTGTGTGTCGGCGCTGATCCAAGTGGGGTTTTGGGCGGATGGTTTGGCAGGGTTTCCGAGCTTTCTGTTCATGCATCTTTCTTGAGCGATAATGTTCAGTCTTCTTTGTCTGCCGGTGTTTTGTCTGATAATGGAGACAGAGCCGTTGTGCTCAGTTGGTTTGTTGGACCTCATGCAGTTGGTAAAGACGGAATGGTTCGCATACAAATAAAGAGAACCAAAGAATTAGGACACCTGCGAGTTCTTAATGAAGATATTGCAGGAGCATCAAATGTAGGCTCTTATTCAGCACCTGTTGATTGGGGCCGTGGCGGTAGTTCTTATGGTGATAGGCCGGCAAGCGACTTGAAAGTTCGCATGGCTATGGGGGACGATGTTGGGCCTTGTGATATTGATCAGGGAGACACGGTTATTGATGAGGTGCTTGGTGTCGGTGAGCATGAGTTCATGTTTAACGATGACTTTAATAGTCCATTGACATCCGGGTCACACGGACAGAGGGGAGTATTGATTTGGGGGTGCATGAGACATTTCTTCAGGATTTTCTCATCTCCTGGCGAAGGCAGCAGCGACTTTTCCGCTCCAGAAGACAGCGGGCTGTTTCAGTACACACCGCGAATGGTGTTGGAGAACGAGAGGCCGCCAGTCTCATTGCCACCAGTTTCTGGATTGACGGCAAGGGCAAGTAGAAGTAAGGTTGGACTAAGTTGGGTTCCTCCGATTTCTTCGGATGTGTCAAGTATAGTTGTGTATTACAAGAAGGGCGCCACACCTTCAGTAGATGGAGATCAAGCCTGTCACTCTGCGTCAGGAACCGACTCCGATATTCCAAACTGCCATGGCGGCGATCCGATTTTCGTTGGTGAGCCTCAAGATAGTTCATGTGTTCTTCGTTTTGGCAGGATTTGCGTTGCAGAGAGTCCAAGTTCTTCTATTGATGATATTTTTCAGAATCTTGAAAGAACGCAAAGGTGTTTTAGCGACATAGAACCAGGCAAAAAGGCGTATTTTACTGTATACACGAGAGATAGATATGGTAATTTGAGTCCACCGCAGTCAATAGAGGTAGATATTCCGCAATCTGAATCTCCAATAGGGGTGGGTCCAGAGGCCGTTTATGGTTTGAGATACGATCGAATTGATTTGAGAACTACAACCGTAAGGTGGTTCAATCCGTTGCTTCCACGACGCTTCTTTGATGTACATGCATGGTTTGATGAGAGGGTATATTTATATTGCAGGGCCACAGATCAGTATGGCAACATATTTCTTGACCAGACCAAGTTATCAATCACCACCGAATACACTTTCGAGTCTTCTGATCAAGAATCAGTTACCATTCAAGGTCTTTGTGGCCCTAGCAGCAGGTTTGCCTTTGACGCGCCGTCTAGGCGTGCGTCTGTGCAGTTGTTTAAGTTTAGAGATACGGTACAATTCAACCAAGTCAATTTGGCAAACGGTTGGACACGCTTAGATATCAGCCTTGCCCCTGCGTCCCCCGAGCGACTTGCATGTTTGGAAGGTGTGATTTTTTCAGTGAAGGCCGGCCTTACAATTAGACAAAACGCTGTTGGAGATGCTCAAGACATTTTAGGATCTGACTCCACGGCGCTTTCTGACAGATTGTTTAAATTTATGACCCAGCCAATTACGATAGCATTTCAAAACCCAATAGGTATAGTTATTGCAAGCAGTGCTGGAGATTCTGTTATGTACGAGTGTATGCGTCCACCAAGATCATCGCTTAGCGGTCAGTCATTGTGCGGTTGGACCTCGGGCGAGAATCCAAGAGTTATATTAACTGGGGCTTATGCCGGAAGAAAATCACCGATCTCCCTTACTGTTTTTGCACAATACCGCAAAAAAGCTCTTCCTGCTGGTTCTGTCTGCGTAATAAATAGTTTCGATGCTGACATGCCTAAATATACAAGTGGTCTAGTTGATGGTTCTTGGGAAGAAACTTGCAAGAATATGAGCAATGATAGATTTTCGGGTTATGCTGCTCAGCTAGATTTCCCCAAGGTTGGATTGTGGCAGTATGTTGAATACATTCAAAACATCATTGATGCAGCAACGTACCAAGACTCTCTAATATTGAGGCCTAATTCTCCAGTCGCTCAATTCTACCCTCTTCCTGAAACTTCTACTGAGGAATATGCTTGGGTGAGCGGATTTATGACTGGAGGCATATCGGCGGCTGACCTTCAAATTCAGGTTCCTGATATATCTTGTGCCGCAGAGGTGTGCGCAACAGTTTCTATCAACGGATTTAGACGAACGGCGCACATATACACCGCTGTGGCTCCAACTCTGCGTGTTAATTTGACTGCACGATCTCCAGTTGCTGACGGGCTTAATGTCGCTCAGCAGATTGCTGAAGTTTATATAATAGATCCAGATGTATCTAATGCTACAACAGAAGAATATAAACCAGTACCAGACGGCACACCTGTCAGATGGGAATTGATAGGTTTCAGAAATAGCAGAGATCGTCCATTCTATTCAACATCACAATCAGATGACCCAAGATATGCTTTTGGGGTTTGGGATTTCACAGTTGGAGGGAGGTCAGATAGGGTATATTTTGGTCCAGCCTCTGATGTTGTCGTCTCAATAGTAACAGAGTCATCAACAGGCGGAGGAGGTATTGGAGGCGGAGCAAGTGGAGGTGATAATCCTTTTGATGGAGACGACGAGGATAATCCTTTGGGTGGAGACGACGAGGTAGGAGACACTCCTCAGTCAATCACATATATAATTCCTGAGGAGTATGTAATAAAAGTTAGTGTTTATCTCTCTGGTCAGTCAGCTTCCCAGAGCACCACAGCATGCTTGGTTCCGTATCAAAATGATGATGTGGAAGACCCTGTAGTCGAAGACTCTTTACAAACAGCAGCAATTTATGCTGATGGTCCAGTACAATCTTCTGGATACAGAAATGCACAACTTATATATAGCGATGGAGAACAGAGTGCGATATTCAGAATTGTTAGAGATGTAATGTTATTAGAGCAAAGCGATCAAAACATCAACACAGATAATTTTAAGAGTTGTTATATAAATGATGGCTCTGGATACGGGTCTTTACCAAATGCCACTTATGTCCCCATGTCTCAAAATACAGCAATAGATGTCAAGATCCACAGGCCATTGCGTTTTATTGAAGAGGGACCCACGTCGATACCCTACTGGAGCAGCCCTGTAAAGATAATTAAAGGCGGACTCGTATTTACAAATGATACCACCCTGCAACTTGAGCTAGGTAATCAAACCTATTTTAGAGTTTTAAGCAACGCATTCATACCTCTCAAGTGGAGCAGATTTGGTAAGCCAACAACAGCAAGAACAGGGAATGTGACTTGTGAAACCTTTTCAGTCGCCGGCTGGTCTGATTTGCCATCATCAGATCCAGAAAACCCAAACAACTGGATTGATTATGATATCGCCGTATCTGTGAAAGCGGATTTTTTCGTAAGCTCCGCGATTCTCACTTCCACAGTTTATGGGGAGGGGAGAAAGGGCATGGGAGTTCCTGAAAAGCTTATAAAATTCAGAGAGCCACTCAATGTCCACTTTGGATGGATCGAGAGGGGTGGTCAGAGGCTGTTTACAAATGAGGTGCTAGCTGATGGAGAAACGCAGCATAGTCTAGTGTTCGTTGTTACTTTTTCAAACAAGCCAGTTCCAGCAGATGTCGATGTGTATATCACATCTTGCGGAAGTGAGTTGCCGGGGGTTTCTGCACAGACACTCAAGACACAAATTGTAAATGAAAGCGGATCCTGGTATGAACCAAATGAAATAGGTGAGGTTCCCGCGACATCTTCCGTTGTAAAAGTTGCCATTTTGCCAATATCTCCAGGCATGTCTTTTAATACCACAGTGTTTGCTGAATGCAACTATGACAGGGGTAACTTTGGAAGCATCTATCGGCAACGCGTCCATGGAGTTGATCTGTCATATCAGGGTGGTTCATTTGCCGCATATATGGGTGGCGACGGCAGTGGAGACGGTGGATCGGACGGTGGATCGGACGGAGACTCTTCTGATGGATCTGCAGGATCACCAATCCCGCGCCCAGATCCTTCAGAATTGGTTGATGAGGCTGGTTTAATTTCTAGAAATCAGATTGCTCTTCCACTCACGGCTACATGCTACATCCACAACATTACTTCTGCAGAAAGCGGTTGGACAAGAACCGCAGATATGAGTTTTAAGAAATGCTGGCACGGGATGGCTTATGTAGGTGGTCATTTCTACTCTATTGGAGGATTGACAACTGCTGGCGTGACCAACTACATGGAGCGGTGGTCTCAATCAGAGAACAGGTGGAAAAGTTGCGCCAAGATCCCCAAGCCCCTGTTTGGTATGTCTGTTGCATACGACAACGAATATATATACATTGTTGGCGGAGTTGAAATGGCCTTCCTTGGATCCGGTTCTGCGGCAGGCTTCAAGCCAAGATGTTCTAGTCACTTCTTTAGATACAGCATAGAGACAGACGAGTGGCAAGAAATGCCCCCTCTGCCACAGAGAACTGATTTGCCTCCTTCTCCCTCTCTTGGAGGTTTCGGTGGCTCAGGATCAAATCCTGGATCATCTCCTGCTGTCAGACACGGTCATGCGTTCGGAAAATGCATAGTTGCGGGAGACTACATTTTTGCATTGTGCGGAGCGAGTAATGTAGAGCAAAACACACAAGAGGTTTCAGAGACCTCTAAGTACGTGCATATCTTTAGCATATCAGCAAATAAGTGGCTTGGCTCTTTCTCGGTTCTTGACAACGATCTTGCCACTTATGGCCGTTTGTACCCTGCAGTTGTAAAAATTGATGACAGCAGATGGGCATTTGTCGGTGGAAGCAATGTTATCAACGAAGGGGTTTCATATACGCTTGGAAATGCGGACACTGTGATAACCGTTAATGAGTCAAGGGAAGTTTACTTCACTGATTCTTTCATGTTTGATGTATCAAATATTGATTCTTATTTTAGCTCACTTTCTTCTTCTTCTTCTTCTTCTTCTTCAAGCAGCGATTCTTCCAGCAGTTCTTCTGCAAGCACTGCTAGACCATTTGATATCTACATCGCAGATTCTATTTTTGCTGACATCCCTGAGCCTCGAGGGAGGGCCGCGCATGTTGACTGTGATGGCACTTTGGTAATTGTAGGCGGCAGACTTCCCCCTATTGGAGAATATCTTGGAACTAACGCCACCAAGAAAATGGAAATACTCAAGTTGTCCGATGGTCTATATGTGAAATCTCAAGGAAGGTCACTTATTGGTGGAAGGTTGTTACTATCATCCGCTTGGGATGGAGAATCTTTAATTATGGTTTCTGGTGGTGTCACAAACGGCAAGTCGCCAGGATTTTGCCAAATTTCAATTGAGGCCTTCGGCGAGCAGACTGAGTCCAACATTCAGCCTATACAGGAGGGGTTTCGAATTGAGGGCGTTCAGGCAAGTGCGAGACTAGACGGTATTTCGGGAGTCGACCTCAGGATCAGGGTGTATGACGATGAGGGCAAACCTCTTGACGACGATGTTCTTGTAGAATTAGAGGGCTACATAAGGTTCCAAGGCACTGATCAGGAAGAACTAGAGTTAGGCATGGGAGGCATTCCCGGCGGAGGTCCTAATGGAAGAATTTTCATGCGGAGGAAAAGGAGAGGCACAAAAATATTCCCGATCAGGATAGATGATCGTCTTGTTGATGTCTCATCAGGTATTGGCTATGCAAGGTTGGCTCCAAGATCAGAAGATCCGTTTAGACCCATAAGCGATATTACAAGCCTACTTGGTAACAGCGTTATAACTAGTGCTGATATTGAAGTTGTAGAGTCTAGGGCGGCTACTGATGAGTTAGATAATACCATATCAATTCGTCAAGGGAAAACGCGCTTTCCATATCAAGTAATTGTCGCAGCAAGAATAGTTGATGATTTTTATTACGGTAGTACAGAGTTTGATCCAGGTGCAGAAGCAGATCGGACAACAGAGAATGAACTAACATTCCCAGAACTTTCTGAACAAGACAGATATGCTGATGCTGGTGAGTTTGATTCTGCTGCAGTCATGCCTGTATTCTCCGTGAGAAGAATAAATGGAGTCCTGCCAATCCGATCCACTACTGATGGTGGAAATTCTTTGGCTTTTGTTTCCACCGCGATAGGTGTGATATCTGGCATTGGTGACACTGATCTTTACTCTTTTGTTGCGCCTGTTAATGGCATAGTCGACATATGCATCGAACCTAGGGGGATAAGCACGCTCCGCAGCACTATACGCATATACAACTCGGAGAGGCAACCCGTCCAATTTGAGTCTTTGACAGGCAGCAATTTGCGACTCATATATAAAGCATATTTTGACGAATCTGGAGACCCAACATCTCCGCCAGATAACAGCTCTAATGGCTTTGGGCAATTTGCAGACGCCATGACGGCTCCCAATCAAGTATACTACATAGAAGTCTCTTCATACGATGTAACTGATACAAAATATCAGGTTGGAGAATACAGGCTTATTGTTTCATATCCATTGAGTCAAGTTTCTGAGCAGCAGGCGTTTGGAACTGGTCAAGTTGAATATCCAATGCCGTGCAATGGCAGCATTGATTGGGAAAAATTGGAAATATGCTGGGAGCAGATGGTTCCAGTATCTTTTTTGATCGAAAATGGAGTTGATCCGCCAGAAGCAGGTAGGGAAACAATAAATGGCTGTGAGATGGCTCCACACACCGTGTGTGTTCGGCCATGCCTGATGTCTCTTAGCGATCCCAAGTCAATTATAGGAGTTGCTTCTGGAGACTTGAACTGGAAGATTCTAAGGTTGCCGCCATATCCATGCGGTCAGCAGCCGCAGCCCCCTCATGGAGGAGAGGTATGCGAGACAGATTGGCCATCTCCTGACTGCAACAAGGAAATCGGAGAGTTTGCAGTTGATCTTTGCGATCAGTTTGAAAATGGAGAGAATTTCCTCAAATGGGCGTGGTCTCCGCAATCACCTCTGTGGATGTGTAAGGCAGAATTGTGCAAGCACTGCCCAAATCTGTGCAGCATGAAATCTTGGCCTGACTTCACCATCCAATCATGTCTAAACACATGCAGCGATCCAATAAGGTGCAACCCTCATGCAGAAGATAACAGAATAGACTTCTCGTGCGCCGACAGATATTGGACAACCTATCTAGGCTTTGATCTTAGAACTAGGTCTGTATGGGGCCAGGTTGCTTTTGGTCCTGATGGCAACAGGGTTCCTACAGAATTGAATCCAATCTATCCGAGCTATGATCCTGCAGCAGTTCAGCAGGCGCAAATAGAGCCATCAACGGCAAATTTCTCACAGTATTTGATGCCAGCAGTTTTGCCTAGATTGAGGAAGAATTTCAGGTTCCGAGTGACATGCGCAGTCTCTGGCCAAGTCTTTCAGTTTTCAGCTAACACGCCAGGATCTGGTGGCGACTCTTCAGGATCTGATTTGAGACTTGGCAATACATCTTTATGTCCATTCACATGCCCATCGTGCGTGAGAAACCAGAATAACGTTGGAGGTCTTTCTTGCGTCGGGTCAGATAACACCATGTGCACCACTGTTTCAGTTGTCGCAAATGATTCTAGTTTTAGTTTCAGATCCTTGATGTCTGGTGACTCCTCAAGCAGTTCTTCTGACGGAACTGGAGGATCAGTTTATTTGCCTCCTCCTCTTGAGGCCCAACTTGATTCAGAAGCTTTGCGATTTGACTTGGTTGGAGCGGGTATAAATTTAGAGTCAGACCCATCTGGCATAACTCTTCTAGATCTTCCTGACAATCCAATTATCCAGTATTATTCTGATCTTGACTGGGTGCCAACTGTAAGAACTTGGAAATATGAAGGAGAACAAGCTGTTTCAGACGCTATACAGCGTCTTGGTGAATTGGCAGGTAGCCGTCCGTTCGGATGCTCTCCAATGTATGATGCGATTACTCAAGCAGCAAAAGAGTCCGATATCATTACCGATCAGGGCGGGTCTGTCATTACCTTTGTTCTGACTGACGGCGAAGAGAACCTGAGCAGATTGAACGCAGTAGAAGTTGTTGGAGAACTGATTTCAATCAGGGGAAACAGAAATAGTCCAATATATTTCGTTAATCTTGCAGATTACTACCCAATCACCGTTTCCTCGCAAGCAACCATTGCAGATCAGGGAGAGCAGAGATACATAACTCTTTCTGCTGGCGGAGGATCTATGTCGATTATTGATGCCTCTTCCGTTGACTCTGTATCTCGTTCGGCTATCAGAATCACTCGTGGGCTGGCAAGCGGTCAATATCAAGCAGTGCTCAATTTCGGTCGCAAGGTGAATCTAGAATCTCTCGAGGTAGTTGGTAATCAATCCGCCATCATATCGGTGTCACTATCCAAAACAGATGACGGTATTTCTTTCTATGGGACTGACGTGGTTGCAACTCCCTCTTTGCCTTGGTTCGGAGATCTGATTGGAGACATTTTTAGAATCAATGTTTTATTGACGCAGAAATTCCCCGAAGAGCATGAATCTTTTGTTGAAGCTCTGCTGAGGTCCGTAACAATAAACTATTCTCTCCCCATGGAGACGCTCATAGTCTCGAAGCCAAAGCAATTGAATGCTGCGCCACATCAGATTGTCGGTGTTGCACATGCCAGTATTGGAGAAACCACTGATGTTAAGTTCTCAGCGGCAGCTCATCTTTACACATCTTGGGATAAATTTGCTAATGAAATAACTCCAGCAGCAGTGGGTGGTGGCAGGGTCATCGTGCCCATAAGGTCAGCTGATTCATTTGGAGTATTTGTGGATGCATTGGTGAAGGTGTCTCCCCACTTGTACGTTTCTAGGCTTGGCCCCTGGCAGCGTGGATCTTCTGTTGTTGTCAAGTCGGGCGCAAATGTGGTGGAAGAAGATCAGTATAGATCTGATGCTGATTCAGGAACAGTTGTATTCAAATCCGCTTATGATGTTGCCGACATGACAATAGCAATAGGCACACCATACGAAGGAGTGTTTGCTTTCAATATCACGAACAAATCATTTGAGCAGACCGCTTGTGTAGACTCTTTTGTTGTTGATATGCTAGAAGCTCCGTATCCAAGACCAGAATACAACTCTAAGCCCGAGGTGCTTGATCTGAGGTTCTTGTCTGGGTCTTACACTCAATACGATACCATATCAATATCTTATCTCTTTGTCGATGCTGATGGCGACCAAGAGGATGTTGAAAAAACAGAAATACGTTGGTATAAAAATGGCGTGGAGATGGCAATTGTATTTGGCAGCAAGAAGTACAATGATCTCAATGACGCAAATGACACATTGTATGTAAATCAGTTTTGGACTAGAAATTACTATTCTGAAGCACAGACAGCTGGACGTCCCGCTGAAATTTTGGCAGCGCAGAATGGAGAGAGTTTTTTCAATATTGGAGACCAAGTTTATTTTGAAGTCAGGCCCCACGACGGAAAAGACTTTGGGGCTGTTGTCAGGAGTCCTGTGATAACAATAGTTAGTCCGCCACTCCGTCCTGCGAGTTTTACCTTGATACCTAAATTGGAATCAGATAGATCTGAAACTTTAAATCTGTCCAATATGGCATTTGCATTTGCAGATTTCAGCTTTTATAATCCCACAGAGATTTTGGAGACCAAGATAAGGTGGAGATACCGGCTGTCAGGAAGCAACGAGTTTGTCAGCATAGGAGAACCGCGTCCTCTCAGGGCGTCTTCTGGATTTGGTGGAGCGGAACATGTGCTTGAATTGCATCACACTCAAGTTTCCATTCCGTACCAGGGTGGCCCCGTCCGTGGCTTCCCAGTCGGTGGACAAATATCCGCACAATTGATCTTCAGGGATAATACGACTCTTGATAGCAATGATTTGAATGTTTTCAACACGAAACCAAAAGCACGTGTTGGTTGGATCGGTTTGGGCGACCTCGGGACTGGGACTTTTTATCTTCAAGCATATCTCTCCTCTGAAGATATTGATATTTCATTGAATCAGCCAGGTCAGGAGATTTCATATGAAGTTAGTTGGGAAGAGAGCGTCGATGGAGGTGAGTTCGTGCCTATGCAAGCGCCTTATCAATCGGGCCCTAACACATTCCAATTGATCAGCTACCCTGATGGTACTGGCGACTTTAACTGCTTTGGAGGACCTCCCATTACATACAGAGTGACCGTGAAACCGTTTGATAACATCGAAATGGGTCTGCCGGAGGTCAGCGAACACAGCACTGACGGTTGCGGAAGTTGGAGTTGGGATTGAGTCGTATATTTGATCGTGAAGACATCGTTTTGCATCCTTTCGCATGGACGTGCAAGTTTGACCATCAGATGCGTTAGGCATCTTGAGCGTTTTTCTTTCGGTACAATTCATGTTCTTGACAATGGGTCTGAAGCAGAAGAATTCTTGTTTTTGCGAGAAAATATACCTAAGAGTGCTGAACTGATGAGAAGCGATGTCAACCTTGGGATAACGCAAGGGAGAATTAGGATGGCAGACGATGCATTGTCATCTGGCGCCGAAATGATCATTTTTCTTGATAATGACCAATTTCCATCTGCCGAAGCAATTGAAGCATACAAGAAGATTGGCGATGGATGCATATTGGGCGCTGAAGCCTGGTCTATGAATAAAGCATTCAGACCTGTCAGGAAAGTTGACAGGCATGGTGAGGAATTTACCTATATTGGGTGCGGCGGCATGGCTGTGCACAAAGATATATGGAATGTCTTGGGAGGCTTTGATAGTCAGTTTAGCCCTTATTATTTTGAAGATCCAGATTTTTGTCTCAGATTTGTGGAGTCTGGTGGAGAGATGCGGGTCATGCGCCCACATGACGTGGTTCATGAAGCCCATAGCACTCTTGGTGTCAAGAAAGATAGAATGTCTATGTTTTTGGCAAACTATCAAAGATTTCGCAAGAAATGGGTTGGCAAGGAACATTTGCTGCAGAGAGGCTTGACCAGATGGGAGTAGAGATATGGCACAATCCTACGGAAGGTACTGGAAGGGGACATTTTGCAAATGCTTTTTTGCAATCTGTTAGGGACGGCGATCTGGATCGCGAACTTGGGAATGTGGGTATCAACTTTATCCACGGCAAGACAAGGAAGGGCTATTTTAATGTTTTGAGGGTTGATAGCGTTTATTATGATTTGGCACGTATGAGGATGAATGATCCAATAAGAAGAGCTATAGAAACGCACGACTTGGTCATATATCAGAGCGCATTTTCTAAAATGTTTGCCGAAAAGATGCTCGGCGTCAGGGCAAGAAAAGATTGTGTAATACACAATGGAACTGGCATGGCACCTTGTGAAAAAACTTGCGAAAGAGAAGACATCATAGTCACATCCTCTCGTTGGCGAACCAACAAGAGACCAAAGGCAATCGCTAGAGCTTTTGTCCACGCAAGTGATGACTTGGGCATGATCGCAAAATTGGTTTTTGTTGGCGATGTTGACCCATCTAGCAGGATTAGCCATCCCAATATAGATTATATAGGATCTAAAAATCACGATTATATGCGCAATCTTTATCATCGTGCCAAATTGATGGTTCATGTTTGCCATATCGACAGCTGTTCTAATTCTGTTGTTGAGGGACTAAGGATGGGTTTGCCTGTGTTGTGTAACAACATAGGCGGGACAAGGGAGTTGATTGGCGAAAACTGTATGATATCTAACATAGATAGGGAATTTTCTTTTAGACCAGTGGCCAACATGGATCAGGTTGGTGACGACTCCATCGACCATCGCATATTGGGCAGCGACATGAACAGTGCGCTTAAAAAATGCCATATAAAATATAGAGAAGATATGTCTATGATATCCTGTGCGAGTAAATATGCTGAGGCAATACGAAAAAACATCTGATATCAAAGATGGAGTTTCTGTTGTTGTCACTTTGTTTAACTACTCCAAGTTGATCAAGGAGTGCATCAGATCTTTTGGATCTCAAGATGTAGACTTCCCATGCGAGATGATCGTCGTTGACGATGGCAGTACAGACGGCGGGCATGTGGTTGCTGCTAGCGAGGCGAGGAGATGTAGACACGATGTTGTCATAGACAGGCTTGATGGCAACCGTGGTTACTCATTCGCAAAAAATCATGGCATCAGGATGGCAAGATTTGGTTGTATCAAGATGCTCGACGCTGACGACATGCTTTATGATGGCTGCTTGCAGAATGGTTTTGAAGCCCTGAGATCCGGCTGTGACTTCGTTCACGGCCCCTGTTTGGTTCATTACTGGGAAAAAAACAAGTGGATATTTGGTGATCTTCACAGGATGGAAAATGAGTGGGTCAAACACAGTGGTGGACAATCTCCATATCTTGGCATACATGCGCAGGGCACGATGTACCGCAGGTGTCTTCATCAAAAGTTGGGTATGTACGACGAAGCCATGAGGTCAAAATCTGATAGAGAGATGTGGGCAAGATTTTATTACAATGGAGTTTCTATGTGCCGAATAGATCATATTATGGCGGTTTACAGACAGCACCCCATGCAGATGTCTAGGTCTGTTGAAAAGAAAAACAACATCAAAAGCGTGAATGATTATTTTAATGATGTGGTTTCTAGGCGAAAAAACGGAGACATGACTGGCCTAGACATGCTTATATGAATATCTTTGTTCCAACTCTTAAGAGAAGTTCTTTGAAATATTGTCTCAAAGCTCTCAGAAAAGCCGGCTGCCATGATCCGCGAATTGTTAAGAATATGCAGTGGGCAGATGCTTGTAATTTTATGGCATATTCGGCTGACAGCGATTGGTTTTTGAGAGTTGATGACGACATGTTTTTGTGCAAGTGGGCAGTCAATTTTTTCAATACGCTTGTGGCAAAATATCCAGAAGTTGCTGGCATTAGTTGCAATTTGTTTGATTGGAGAACAAAAATGCCAACAAGGGGCATCAAGGTATACCACTCTGTCACCGCTAAAAGGTTGCGCTTTTTTCCCGACAAAAACGGCAGGGTTGATCGCCTTTATGCATCTCGCGTTTGTGATGCAGGCATGCGCATGATGATTCTTGATCATGTGGTTGGAGTTCATGCTCAAACAGAGGACGATGAGCAGCGCAGAAGTTGGCTAGCACGTGGAGAGAAAGGCAAACATAAATTCCTATCTCTTTCAGGTAAACCGTTTAACTATCGAGAGCAGATGGGGTATCTCGAAAAAATTGAGGAGCCCAATGTCTAAAGTTTTGATTTTTACTAATCATACCATGCCTGCTAGTGTTGGAGGATGTGAAGTTGTTGTCGACAGGATTGCATCGCACATTTGTCAGCATTCTAATGTAATTGTATTTGGTTGTGACGTTCCCAATTCCTGTGAGTACAACGGATATAAGCTTGAGCCATGGCATGAACATGTGCTCGCAAAAATCGCATCTCTTGTAGAATCAGACTGTGTTTTTGTATACAGTGATTCATTTTTGCACTGGGCAAGGGTTTTAGAATATTGCTCATCATCTAAATGCAGGGTGGTATTATGTACGGTCGGATTACACGCATCTCGTAAAAGCGTGGATATTATGAATAGGATTAGATCTTTGGGTAATCGAATCAAGATAGTTGTCCACAGCAAATTGCATGACGAATGTTCTGTTCTTGATTCTTTTGGTATATCATATTCAGTCATCCCGAATGGGGTTGATTCTGGCGAATTCTCAGTCCATAAGCGCAGCATACCATCCAAACATAAGTTCATAACGGTCGCCAACTGCTATCCAGGCAAGGGTCACGAACACGTTCTTTCCGCTCTTAACATGCTCCATGCCGATGGTTTAAACTTTTCATGGACTGTTTTTTGCACCACTCCTCACTGGCACGTTGCTAAGCGCCTGACCATGATGATAATGACGGCGTGTTCAAAGGCACCTTTTGAGACAAGTTTTATGCTTGATCGTGAAAGATCTTTGCTGTGCAGCTCGATGAGGTCTTCTACTTTGATGCTGCATGGATCGGTTTCAGAGGTTGCCCCTCTTGTTGTGCTTGAAGCCATGGCTTCAGAGGTGCCATGGGTTGCGTTTGATATAGGCAATGTTTCCGAATTGAGTGGCGGTTTGGTTGCAGGTCCGCCTCCAGTTTCATCTGGCGGCAACCATGTCAAAAGGTTTGCGGGAGCGATAAGCGATCTTGTTGATAAAAATTCTAAGATTTACGAAGATTGTTCATCTAGTGGCGTAAACTTGGTGAAGTCATCGTTTGACTGGAATTCAATACTGCCCAAATACAAAGAAATTTTCCTTGGCAAATAACCCCGACATATCCGTCTTGATGTCTGCGAAAGACGCATCAGCCACCGTGGTTGACGCCATCATTTCTTTACAGCCATTTGCAGACAGGATTGAATTGTGCTTTGTTGACGATGGCAGTTCAGACAGCACTCACGAATTGGCTGCTAGGACGGCCCACGAGTGCAAGATTAGAATTAAAACCCAAAGCATCAAAGAAAATATTGGGGTTCCTAGGGCTAGAAACATTGCAGCAAAAATGGCTTCCTCTAGATGGCTTATGATTCATGATGCTGATGATGTTTCTTTGCCATGTAGGCTTGAAGAAACGCTGTCACGACTTGAAGACGCCGACATCGTGGGTGGTTGGGCTGTAAAAAAGAAAAATAACTCACTAATAGGCGTTATGGATTATCCGCCTGCGGATGATCATGTCATCAAGTCTATGTTGTCAACTAGTTGGCTCAATCCAATGATTGATCCAACAGTCTGTTTTAGCAGACAAATGTTCGAATGTTTGGGTGGATACTCTGAGGAGGAAGTATGGCGGCATGTTCAAGATCTAGAGTTTTGGCAAAGAGCAGCAAGAAGCGGAGCAAAGTTCTCAAATATTCTCAAACCACTGATAGTCTACGCGATAAACCCGCAAGGCGTGACACAGACAAAAAAATCAGAGATGATAAGGCGGCACATGCAACTGATAGCAAGGCACTCCGCGATGAAACTCTCAAGCATTTCCCATCCTGCGTGGAGATAGGTAGGCCAAGGTTGGAGAACTCAAGTTGGTCTGCAGATGAGTTGGAATATATCTACAGGGCCCGCTCTGACAAGGTTCCATACGAGATCATAGCTAGTCATCTCAAAAGAACTGCAGAGTCTTGCAAAAGTAAGTGGCTGAAAACTGCATGGAGCGAAATGCCTTGGTTTTCTTCGGTTACCGAAGATGTTCGTAAGCAAGCAAAGATAGCATATGAGTCAAAGATAGAAGGCGGATTCAGGTCTAGGCTTGACATAGCCCGATTGCGTGCTGATGCCATCGGTGATGTCCTAAGGGAATCTATAGCTAAAGCCCCAAAGATAGAAAAGAGAGTTTGGTCTCCTCAAAAAAGGATGAAGAGTAAGGGCTCTGAAGATGTGGGTCTACTCTTGAGTGACCTACACATTGGCCACAACCACTCGGCTGATGAGACTGGCGGGTTGAGCACTTATTCTCTTGATATTTTTAGATCAAGAATGCGCAAGCTAGAGAAGAAGGTTGCAGACATCTACGAGTTGCATTCCACACTGTACAAACTTCCAGTTTTGCATGTGTTCTGCCTAGGAGACATTGTTGATGGCATGAATGAATCTGGCGCGTGGAGCCCTGTGTACATAAACAACAGCATTTATGACCAATTCATCATAGGTTTTGAAGAAATCAGCACGAGCCTAGTATATCTCTTGTCGGTTTTTGAGAAAGTGGTTTTTTATGGCATCCGTGGCAACCATGGTAGGGTTGCTAAGGCTGGCTCAGAGAAAGATTATGCCAACTGGGATAATTTGTGCTATGAAATGCTCAAGCATAAGTTTGAAAACAACCCAAGAATATGTTTCAAGTTGACCAAAAGCTGGTTTTTGTCTGAAAACATCAAAGGTCACAATTTCTTGCTCACCCATGGTGACGATCTGCGCAAGGCCTCTAGTGCGATCAGGAGTTTGGAGTCTTTCGCGGCAGACATGGCTGGAATGACTAGGATTCATCCTGATTTTACCCTGTGTGGTCACTTTCACCAATCTGCAGAGCAATCAACGAATTTCGGCAAGGTTATAATAAACGGGTCTTTTGTTGGAGGTGATGTGTATTCCATAAAAAACATGCAAAAGATGACACTTCCAGAGCAGAAAATTTTTGGCATCAACGACACTCACGGCATCACATGGAGGTACGATCTAGATCTGACCTAAACATATATTGTGATCAAGTTACCACATTGGGCTGAGATCTATTTAGATGACAATGGTTGCCCTAATTGCGGGGAAAAACTATCTAGTGCCGAATTGTTGTCTGTTGGTATCAGAAAGTCTCAAGATGGCAAGCCTAGGCTTTGTTTCGATTCTGTGTGCCAAAAGTGTAACGAACGTTGCAGCACAACGCTAGTTACAAACTTTGATCTTGAGGCTCATCAACTTGTATCGGAAATACTTTCTGCGTATGGCGGGGAATCTATGATTGAGGTTGTTCAGAACAGGAAGTTCCTTCCACCAGGTCGTGATCGGGAAGAGTTTGAAAAAGACTTTGAGCGTTTCAAGGAATTTATGAACAGCAATAATTGCTTCTACAACCTTCTTAAGTTCTGTGGCTTGAGTGATCGGGAGATAAGGAACCCATGAACCAAAAATCTGAATTGGCTTTAGCCTCTGCCGTTATGAGGGTGTTTGCACGTCATTGTGGTTCTGACCTGCCTGATCTTCATGTTTCTTGCCATGACATTTCCTTGCCATCTGTGGAAGGCAAAAACATCTATGTCCCAGTAGCCTTCGGTTCTCGTCAGTCATTTTTGGCTGCTTGTACAGAAATACTTCATAACTCTTTGGATAAGTTTGGTTTCGCTGCTGACCCCAAAGAGGTTCAGTCGTATCAGGCTTTTTGCATTGGAATTTCTTCTATGCTTTATGCAGAGCCAGGACCGCCTATGGATTCTCCGGCATCTTTCGGTTTTATGCCAACATCATTTGTCTTGATTCGCGACGGAGTTTGTCCTGCTCTTGGGCTACCACTTGACGACTTTGCTGTTCAGTCGTGCGTTATGCCTGGTGATTTCACTTGCGACAAAGACTGTTTGCGCATATCATGCGAGATACATGATCCAGTCGTAGAGGCAGCGATTATGATCAAGTATTTTGTTGAGCGTCATGACCCAAGGCTTGTGGCTGTTTTGGTAAAAGATGACGCATTCAGAAGATATATACATAACTTTTTGAATGATTCTTACGGACCCATATCTTCATCGCTGCTGCTGTTTTTGTTGTGCTCTATGAGCGGTTTAAATATTGAATCTTATGGAGCTGATGTTTTTGAGTCGAGCAGACCTGCTAGTGTCAAGACAGCGCAAACATCGTCGTCATTTTGGTTGTTTGGCTTGATAGAAAAGATGCTCGCTCCATCAAGGGGAGCAAATCCTCATATCAAAGAAAGATGGGCTCCCGTTGTTGATGCGCTCTATACTGCGGTTGATAAAGAGCGCAGGCGTAAAGGCCTGACAGGCGCCCCACTTGAGTTCATGCTTCGTGTGCAAGCTGGATCAGATTCGCAAGGCGTGTCTTCCCCACTCATACAATCTATGCTGGAGGACAGTAGGTCATGGTAAACAAAGATGATATCGATTCTGTTTCTCAGGCATTAGGAAGAGTAATTTTCAAGCTAGACACAGCCTCTCAGTTGCTCTTTGATGGCAAGGTGATACCTGCGCACGAAAAGATAGTTGGGATACGCCACATACTGATAAATATTAGATCAGAAATTATAAAAAGGGGTCAAGATGGGAAGACCAAATCAGAGGGCTAACTCTGGCGCTCCAGGCCAGGCAAATTCAGCCTATCTAAGCACCATACAGACCAAGGCGATTGGATCATACTGTCCTTCGTGCCCCCAAAAAGGAACGAGAGTCTTCGGCAGGCGTAGAATTTATCAACTAGGTGTAGATGTCCCAGATGCCGATACGACAGAGAAAACGACAAACACACGAGAGAAGTGATTCTCTCACTGTAAATCCAAATCAAATATTGCCATCGGTAGAGTTGGTTGTTGGCAACTCATTTACTGAGGTGATAGGCCTGGATGGCGGTTCTCTGTACCAATACTTCAAGTCGGTTTTGAGTTATCAGACTGACGCTCACCTCTGGTCTTCAAGAGGTCAAAATTGGGATGGTCGCGTCTCGGTTGTGTGTCGAGGCGGGCAGTACTGCAGATGTAGGCACAAATCTCCTCATGTGCATTTCCCTACCGGTTTATTGTATATGGCTAAGGAATTCTTCGCTGTTGCATCGAAGCAGTGCATTATTACAGATGCTAGGGAGATGCCTCCAAAAAATAAAAACATAGATTTCGCCGAAGGGCTTGTGCTCAGAGACTATCAGCAAGAAACCATACATGCAGCTGTTACAAAAGGTCGTGGGATTATTAAGGCGGCAACAGGCGCAGGTAAAACAGTTATATGCGCAGGGATAATAAAACAGTTACAGCGTGTTCCAGCTCTGTTCCTAGTGACATCTAGAGATTTGATGGAGCAGGCTGCTAGTGAGTTTGAAAGGTTTCTAAGAGAAGATGGCAAGCCAATCGTAGTCGGCAGGGTATGTGGCGGGATGTGTAATCTTGCCGACATAACAGTTATGACTGTGCAGACGGCGGTAAGATGTTTGGGCGACAAATACGAGAAGTTTGACGAAGAGGACGGCGATGAGTCGACTCTACCTATTGACGAAGATGACAAACCTAAGATATTAAACTTCATCAAGAATGCAACGGTTATGTTTTGTGACGAAGTTCAGCACTGGGCAGCAAAAACTTGCCAGTCAGTGAGTTCTTCCTGCGTGAATGCTCGTTTTAGATTTGGAGTAAGCGCCACGCCATGGAGGGACCTTAACGATGACATGTTGATTGATTCTTGTTTTGGTCGAGCGCTTGCTGACATAAAGGCCAGCGATCTTATACAGCGTGGTGTGCTTGTGCAGCCTAAAATATATTTCATCAAAACATCCTCTCGTCAAGGCGGAACCTATCCAGAGGTGTACAAGGAGTGCATTGTTAACAACGAACCTCGCAACAAGGCCATCGCTGAATATGCAATCAGGTTGCGTGACGAGGGTAGGAAGGTTTTGGTTTTGATCAGGCAAATTGAGCATGGGCGCATCCTTAATGAATTGATACCAGAAAGCGTTTTCATAAACGGTTCAGATTCCACAAACATGAGGAACAAGTGCTTTAATGAGATGCGAAGCGGCATCAGTAATGCAGTGTGTATTGCCACAAGCATTTTTGATGAAGGCATAGATGTGAGACCTCTAGACGCGCTCATTTTGGGTGGCAGTGGAAAAAGTTCAACTCGAGCCCTACAAAGGATTGGTAGGGTAATTAGATGTTTTGGCGGCAAGAAGGACGCGATTGTCGTAGACTTTGACGACGATGTGAAGTACCTAAGGAAGCATTCCAAGGCACGAAAGAAAATCTATGAAACGGAGCCGCTCTATCAAATCAAAAGGATTATTCCAGCAATCCCAATTGTCAAATGACGACATGGCGACTATTTTTGGCGGCGAGGTTCAAGATTCATCAGAAATAGGCAAAAGTTCTAGGAATAAGCAAGTCACAGACAGCACATTTGATTGGGATAGCGGCATAGAGCAGTACGACAGAATTGATTCTTTTGAAGATTTCACTCCGCGTGTTTTTCTGTCTTATGTTCGTGGCAAAATAAGAAAACGGTACAATTTGTCTATTAGGGATGGAGTACAGTACATCTATACTCTTCTCATTCAACTGAGAGAGAGCCTTGTAGACAAGTTCCCCAAAGAGAATGAAAACGCATTGTCTGTAGAATATTTTCATTGGTATCTTGAGACAATGGCTGATAGAGATGTTCTTTCTCTGAAGTTTAGGAAACACTGGCCAATAAAGCTTCTTGTCAAGCCAAGTCATTTGGCGGCATTTTTCCTTGCAAAATCTTCAGAGAAGCCAACTGAAAGAAAGGTTATGGTGTGTCCCACCGACGAGCGCACATTGACAAAGATGATCAATGGCGACTTGGACAACTTTGTGGAATTCTATGGACCTATATGGCCGTTTGCTCTCCTCAGAAAGAAGTCCAAGTTGCTAGAGGGTCAGGCCTCCAAGGCCGTTATTGGATCAGTGAAAAGGATTGTCCTTAACGGGCGAGCATCGTATGCTTACCTTGAGCGCCTGATTGAAGCGTATGGTCCATACCCCCATACAGTTGAGGCCATGGGGGCAAGAGTTTTTGTTGACTCCATGTCGGAAGAGACAATATACGATTTCTCTAAGGCATTAAAGTTCCGACCCGGCGATGACAAGAATTGAGCAAAACATAAAACTTGCCTTGGAGGCTCTCCAAAAAGAGTGCCCCAAGATTTATTCATGCGGAGACCTTTGCTACTGTCGGGCTCTGTCGGAGGTCGTGGGTTATCATAGATCCATCATCCCCCGTAAGTACGCAAAACTGGAACTACCTGATTTTACTGGCATGGTTGACGGCAGAAGGGTTGTTTCCGAAGTTGTGATGCGTATGGCCACATCAAGTCTTTTGAGGTATTGTTTTGGCGACGACTCAATCTTGCTTACGACCCCACGTTCTAAATTGAACGAGTTGTCCGTTATGGACAGAAGGTTTGAAGATGGGTGCAATGTCTTTGTCCATGGTCAGGTCAATGATGATGGGCTGAAAAACGCAGGAGGTTTGGGCAGAAGTTTTCTTGCTGCCTTGATCCTTAAAGAGGCCATATGGAGAAGAATATTCAAGGGTAACAAGGCTTTAACATATCGCTTTGCGTCTGTCCACGATTTGATCACCGAGGTTTTTGACAAGGACAATCAAGATAGCGATTGGCTGACTGACTGGCTTGTGATTGATGACATTAACTCATATCAGACCAAAGCCTTGCCAATCACCCTGGACAGGATCGTCAGCAGGCGTAGGATGATGAGTCTGCCGACTGTGTTTGTCCTACAGTTCGACGCCGAAATATGCGACCTAGAACAGGCTCTAGGAAATATGGCGGCAAAGACATATTTTGATAAAGACCTCTGCTCTCACATGAGGCTTGGTTGATCATGGCTAATGCATCAGAAAAGGCATTTAAGCTTCTGTCCTTGATGATAAATAACAAGGACTGTGCTGACAAGTTCTTTTCATCAGGTAATGATGGGAAGATATTTGCCGATCCATCTCTTTCAAGAATATACAGCGGTCTTTCTTGGTCTTCAGATGAGTCAAAGCCGCTCACTAGAGATAGGTTTGAGCATTACTTGCGCGTTATCGCAGGAGAGGCCCCTGCATCCATCTCTGGCGTGTTGGGTACTTTCGATGCAATTATTGAGTTTGAAGTTGATAGCGCAGATTTCGATCATATTCTCTCGGAGTTGCGAGATCAGTTCCTGCAGAGAGAGTTCAGAGAACTCATCAAAAAACTCAAGGCTGATGGCAGGCCAGGCTTTAAGACAAAGCTCAGTGATTTCTCCGATGGTTTGTCTAAGTTAGTCAGCTCTGAAGCAGACGGCATCTTCGATTTTTTTGACACTAAAGATGTTTACGAGGGCTATGTAGATCGCCTAGAACACAAGGCCAAGAATCCTGAAAGTCGCATCACATGCGGGATAAGGGAGATAGATGATTGCATGACTATCGGGTTCAAGCCAGGCACCCTCACTTTGACTGTTGCTGATGTTGGTGGTGGCAAGAGTACTATGATGCTTAACATAGCTTTTAACCTTTTCAAGAAGGGTCATAATGTTCTTTTCTTGCCTCTTGAGATGCCTTTTGACGATATTTACGCCAAGTTTTTGTCTAGAGAGTGTATGATTGAATTCGAAAAGATAGCCAAGCCAGAAATGCTTAGTGCAGACGAGTGGAAAATAATCAGGTCGCATAAGGACAGTGTTCATGAATCTAGTGGCGGATTGATGTGGGCTGATGTTAAGAGCAGACCAACTGTCCAGGAGATAAGGCATGCGATTGATAGGAAGATGCCTTTTTTCAAGCCTGCAATTGTTGTGATTGATTACGCAGCCAACATAAAGTTGCCCCAAAACGATAGGCATGATCTAGAGATCGGGTATGCTTTGAAAGATTTGCGTAACATGGGCAAGAGCAGAGGATTTGCCGTATTGAGTGCTGCCCAATTGAGTCGCGACGGCATCAAGAAACTCAAGAATGATAAAGATGGCGGTCGTGGACCTGGAAGCGAGGACCTTAGAGGCTCTCACGAATACAGCGCAGATGCTGACAACATTTTTGTTCAGGCCCCAAGTATAGATGAACCAAACAGGAAGATGCTCCTATATTGCATCAAAGCCAGATGGGGTAAAAAGGTTTTCAATGGCGGCAAGAATTTTGCGTGTCTTGACTGGTTTCCAGAGTATTGCAGGGTGGATAGCGGGACATCTGGAAGTCTTGATGCTAGCGATCCCACGATTGCTGCGATGGTTGACTCTGTTTCATCACTTCGCAACAAGCCTAAGAATGTTGGCAAGTCGGCGGACGACTGGGAATGGCTTGACATGTGATGAGTGACATTCGTGTTGAACTTTCTAGGCGCCTCAGCCTTGTCGACTTTTTGGCAGAAAGGGGCATCAAGCCCTCTCGCCAGTATGGAGATAAATCTGTATATAGCTGCCCAATTCATAAAGGAGACAAGACGCCAAGTTTTTATGTCTACCAAAAACAAGACGGTCAACAGGACTGTTACTGTTTTGGATGCAAGTTCTACGGAGACATTGTTAGGCTAAAAGCGAAGCTAGATTCAACATCCCAAGATCAGGCTTTTGCCGAACTAGCATCTAGGTGCGGGTTTGATCCAGAGAGTTCTGATGCTATTATCGATGACTGTGTATCAATAGTTGAAAGCATGAACCGTGTTCACGATGATGTCGACGATATCAAGTCCGTGCTTGTTGAATTGACCGCATCATACAGGGTGCACAGGTCAGTTGGATCCCCATCTGAAACATGGGGTCTTGTTTGGGCTCGTGCTGACGATGCTGTTCGCAACGGAGATTTGGAGGCATTGATAAATGCAAGACCATATAACTGAAACAGTGATTGTTAGACATCTAGCCTTTAGCAAATCTTCATTTTCAGATGTTTGTGAATGGATGAAGACCCAAGACCCACACGCTCCACTGTGGATGATAGAAGCTGTAGCCACTATAAAATTTGACACGATTGAGATAAATTATGTTGTGCATTTCAGTCATGATGCAAGAACTGTAATTTATTCTTCTGGATCTAGCGGTGTACGAGCCGGAGATAGATCTAGCGGTGTACGAGCCGGAGATCAAAAGGCCGTAAGAATTCTTTCAAACTGGCTGATTGACAATGGGTGGAAAAGACCAGAACCATCACATAGTGAGGCTGATTCATCTAGAGATTTTTGGAAAGAGTTATGGATTACTGGGGTAGTTGACTCGATGTACCTACAGAGCAGGTTCGGCAAGCGTAGAATTTTCGACGAGGAGTAGCATATGCCAATAGTCACAAAAAAAGATCAGCTATCCATATCCATGACATGGGCGTCCTTAGATGACTCATCAGAGATAGACATCTCTGTCTCCAGGAACGGTGACGACAATGTCCAGGTAACCATGTCGTCTGGCAAGAATATGATCAAGTTCGACACTGGCTGCATAGTGGAACTTTATGAATTTTTGGGCTCTAAGGGCATTATAGATGTGCCCGTGTCTGCAGAATTCTCTAGGGTGGAGAAGTTGGTGCAATTGCCTGCGGCCGCAGAGTCTGCGTCTCATGACCTCATTTCCCTAATGGAGGAGGCCAAGAGGAGCGCCCCTAGAGTTCAGGTGCGCCATAACGTCCCAGCGGTTCACAACCCGCTTGGGACGGCTCATAGGGGGCCAGCATACGCATCTCCTGCCATGGTGGCAACATCAGCATCAGCAGTTGACCTAGAGCCAAGTAGGACTGTAGCCCCTGTGGTGGCTGGTGCAGCTTCGGAATCAGAGGTTCTGCCGAACGAATCTGAGTCCTATAATTCAGACGACCCCATAGAGATGGGAGAGGTTCCTAAAGACATCTTTGGCAGGTAAAAAATGCAGTACCACTGCACACTCAAGTCGCTGTCCACATTTGTTGGCGACCCCAAAAAGTTCATCACGCTTTGTGACAAATGCCAAACATATGATTGTGAGAATCCAATAGAGTTTGTTTCCATAAGCATTTTGGGCGTAGCAAGCAAACACAGAATATACAAAAACAGCACAGGTGGCTACCAGGTGGTCAGGTGTGATGGTTTTTCTTCCGACACATATAGAGAAGACGATGAAGCGTAGCAATAAAGATTTTGTCCATATGCACTGTCACACCGAGTTCAGCGCGTTTGATGGCCTGAACAAGGTTAAGTCCATAATCAAACGGGCTAAGGATATGGGATTTCCAGCCCTAGCAATTACCGATCACGGCAACATAGGTGGTACGATCAAGTTTTTTCAGGAATGCAGGAAGAAAGAAAACCTATCAGACGGTCGAGAGGGCGTTTCCATAAAGCCATTGCTTGGTTGCGAGTTCTACTTGGCACGCAGTAGACATGCGAAGAGTAAGCAAGAGCAGCCAGAAGGGAGAAAGGGCAACAGGCACATCATTCTTATTGCGCGAAACGCAGAGGGTTACAGAAATCTTTGCAGTTTGAGTCAGATCAGTTATTCAGAAGGCTTCTATTCCGATCCCAGGATCGATATGGAGGTTCTGCAGAAGCATTCTGCAGGTCTCATTTGCTCTAGTGCATGCCT
>Ga0194128_10002610_pt1 | contig 28867 bp, 26 predicted proteins | sample TA2KigCa65mmetaG_FD_148650 | JGI IMG/M metagenome (GOLD analysis project Ga0194128, IMG submission 148650) | Freshwater microbial communities from Lake Tanganyika, Tanzania - TA2015037 Kigoma Deep Cast 65m | ecosystem: Environmental > Aquatic > Freshwater > Lake | place: Tanzania: Lake...
AATCTACGCGGAGCTTTTAATAAAAGCTCAGAATCAAACCAATACAATCAATCACTCAACCGTTGCACTTGAAACTTGAAACCGCCACTTAAAAAACCGACACCGACCACCGAATCTTAAAACACCCCCCAATTTACACCTCTTGGGGAGAGAAACTGGAGGAGCCTACCCCTCCCACCCATCAAAATCCCGCCAGTCCGACCCCACCCGGGGGGTACCCCCCTAATTCGGTTGATGGTACCTAGAGCACCCCATACAGTCGATTGTGCTCAAACGATCACATACCAACTCTAGCTAACCCACCCAAGGATCAAACACGATCCCATTCGCTATGAGTCCGATCGTTCCATCGAAGTTCTCTTGGCTATCCGAGATCTCGGCTAACACTCGACCAACGGTTCGCTCTTTCGACTCAATCACGCCAGTGTAGAAATCCAAGCCACCCGCATCAGGTGAGCGTCCAAGTACGTTCTCATAGAACCCTTCGATTAAGGCACTAATATCGTTCCCAGAACCGTAATTATCAATGGTTGTGATGCCATAGAGGTTCTGGAATTCCTGAGACCATACAAAGTCTTCAGCCATGCGCACAGCATCCTTTGCTCCTGCGTCGGCCTTGGCTATCCAGTACCCGAGTCCACCTGCATCCGGTGCACGGTTAAAGGTTGCTTTGTAAAGGCGGTAGATACCACCCGCAGATGCAGCGCCGTCGGTGTCAAGCGCAACAGTTCTATCACTGAATACGATACGCTCTATGTCAGTGAGAATGTCACCGTATACAAGGAAACTTGCCCCGTTCCTAGAGATTTGTTGGAAAGGCTTGTCATAAACAACAGTGTCAGTCCCCGCCCCACCAATCAGAACGTCTTTACCCTCACTTGAGAAAAACTTGTCATCATTCGAGGAGCCAATGAGGGTGTCTGCCCCGTCTGTACCGAAATAAAGTGTGTGATGACCCCAGTCTTCTAGAAGGTATGCGGTCAGGGTCTCTTGGGCAGCTGTGTCGTAGTTCAGGGAACTCATGGCTCGAATCACGGATTGCCAAACCTCTGCTTGAAAATTCGGCGGGTCACGCCAATTCGAAGCTTCAGCCCATGGCATAAATTGCCAATATTGAACCTCGGTAATGGCTTCAGTGAGGTAATTTCCAAAGTACTCAAAAAAACCTTTTATCTTCTCTGAGTTAAGATTATTGTCAATCCACTCTTCTGGATAACGCCTTAGATCAGAATCTGCAACAAACCCATCAGCAAGAGGGTCCGGGTTAAAAACATATCCCCACGGGTTTTGTGTCTCATTCCCTGCACTTTCGCCGGGAGCAAAACTCACCTGAAGCGAAATTGATTTGTTTGGATAGATATCCTTATATTCGTTAAGAAATTCATGAGTACTCTTTAAAGACCTCTGCCCATTGCCCATAATGTATGTTTCGAAATACAATCGAACAAAGTCTTCCGCTTTGAAGTTTGATTTCAGATCCCAAGTTGGCTTAAGGAAAATTTGGATGTCGTCAACAAGGTCCCATAGCGGTATCCCGATCGCTTCGATATTCATTTTGTATCTCAGCGTACCGTCATATACCTCCCTGATGGATTCAATTATTTTCTTCCACTGCGCTTGATATTGTCCCTCGACAAATCCAAAGTTAAAGCTACCTATTGTGAATACGTCAACTCCGTAGCGTTGCGCTTTTGAAGCAAGATCCGTCTGAAATCTTCTAATCGAGTCAAAGAACACGTCCGTACCAAAGCCACTGCCAATATTGTCTTTTGTGATAGTTAGATCGTTAAGAGCATTTCGGATGATCAGGTGAATTTCCGTTGTCAAGCCCAGTGACTCGGCATATTCAATCCCTTTCCATACCTCCTCGGAGAAGGATTTGTCAGCGTTACCAGAAAACCGGTAGTCTTCTATGTAGAGATATAACTCGCCCGTCTGAGCGTTTATTGGTACATTGGTGTCAAAAGCGACCCCGTTGAAGCCAAGCTCCACGGCTCTATCAATCATCTCTTTAACAGTGACGAAACTAGTCGCGATCGACCCATCTGCCCTAAAATCGTCCCTCTGGAAGAAGGGAAAATCTATGTTAACTACCTTGGCTTGACTTAAAGGTTTGATAGTTCCCACGCTCGACTCCCCAAGAAATTCCCAAGCTAAAAATTGTTCAACTGATTGGTGGTGATCATAATGCTGATGTTCTGTTGCATCCAATGAGGTTAGTTCTAGCCCAAAGCCGCTCCTAGACTCCTTGGGCTCACACCCCGGTGTTGAAAGTGCTTTTTAATGGTCGGGAAAAGCCAAGAATTAAAGTCTTGGATTGACTGAATTAAATCTTTGCGGAAGTGGTCTTGATCATCTTTACCTTTTCTTACCCCACCCAAGGCTCATAGACAATACCCTGACCTACCAACTGAGCTGTACCTGCCTTGTTCTCTACCGACTCTGAGAAGTCTGCCAGCACCTTGGCGCGGGTCTTCTCTGGGTTGGTCCGCAGCTCGTTGAGCCACCAGTTGTAGCCCGCTGGCTCAGGCTCTCGGCCCAATACGTTCTGATACACCCGGGTGAGAAACACCGCATCAATGGGATTGCTTCCATAGATTGCCCGAAACTCGTTGGAGTCGATAAACCGGGCGGCCACCTCCACCATGTTCATGCCCGAATCCATCTGGGCGATCCAGTACCCAAGCCCACCCTGGTCTGGCTCTCGGTTAAAGGCTGCCTTATATACCCGGTAGGCCTGGCCACCGACGGCCTCAGTATCCAAAGCTACAGCTTTATCAGAGAACTTGATTCGCTCGATTCTCGTCCTTTATAAGTCTGTCGCTTCTCTCGCCCCGTTTGATGCGCGACTCTGACTCTGTGAATACCAATTTCGCGAAGTGATCGAAGACTGGAGGTGCGTCAAGGGATCCGCTTGATCGCAAGGTAATCTGCTTGTCGATGTACCACTCTTTGGCAACTGCCTCGGCATCTTTTCGGATCTCCTGCTTGGTCGTCTTCTTGTACATCTTCCCGTCATGGAAGAGGCGGGCATGCCAGTAACGACTATCGGGGGGTCTGAATAGGCGAAGGACTGTCGGGTAGCCCTTGATGGTGTGGGTCGACATCTGACAAGTCTAATTCCTATAGACCTGAGTGTCATTCTAAAAAGGGCAGGGGACCAAAAACCTGTTAGGTAAAACTTAACAGGTTTTGACGGTAAAAAGTGGCCGATAAATCTCGTAAGCCATTGATTTTATTGGTGGAGACGAGGAGGATCGAACTCCCGACCTTCGCATTGCGAACGCGACGCTCTCCCAGCTGAGCTACGTCCCCTGGGTACGGAACATCAAAATTCTAGCAGTCAACAGCCCGAGAAGCAGGCCCCAGAACGCGGAGGCGATACCCAATAGATTTACGCCAGAGGCAGACACAAGGAATGTCACCACCGCGGCCTCACGCTGTGTTGGGTCTTGTAATGCCTGGTGCAGGCTATTGGCGATGGTGGGCAACAGCGCCAGCCCGGCAATAGCCATCACAAATGCCGGGGGAAGGGCGGCAAAGAGCGAGGCCACCGTCGCTCCAAGGAGTCCGAGTGCGATGTAAAAGGCGCCCGCCCACATGGCGGCCTGGTAGCGTTTCGTGGCATCAGGATCGGCATCGGGGCTCATGCAGATGGCAGCGGTAATGGCCGCCAGGTTGTACTGAAACCCGCCAAAGGGCCCGAGCACCAAGCCTGTGAGCCCGGTGGCCTTGAGCAGGGGCGAGATCGGTGTCTTATAGCCGTTGGCCCGCAGCACACTGAGACCCGGCACGTTCTGCGAGGCCATGGTCACCACATACAAAGGCACTGCGATTCCCAAGGCGCTTTCCCAGGAGAAGCTAGGCGCGGTAAAAACGGGCGTTGCCCACTGCCAGGCAATGGTGGTTCCGGTGAATCCGTTAGAGAGCCAGAGCCAGAGCAGGCCTGTTAATAGTGTTATTGGCACCGCATACCGTGATGCGAACCGCTTTGTAATCAGAAAAACGCCAAACATCACAGCTATCAGCAGCGTATCGGTCTGAAGGCCCTCGAAGGCCCCAATACCAAACCGCAGCAGAACCCCCGCGAGCATCGCAGCGGCAAGCGCCATGGGGATATGGCGCATCACCCGGTCAAAGGCGCCAAGAAAGCCAGTGAGCGTAATGAGCCCCGAGGCGAGAATAAAAACACCGATGGTCTCCGGTAAAGAAAGACCCGGCAGTGCGCCCGCGAGAAGGGCAGCACCCGGCGTGGACCAGGCAGTGAGGATGGGTTCCTTCGTCCACCAGGAAAGGCCGATGCAGGTAATGCCCATGCCAATGCCCAGCGCCCAGAGCCAGGAACTCACCATCTCAGGCGAGGCACCGGCCGCATGCGCCGCCTGAAAGACAATTGCCACCGAGCTGGTGTAGCCCACCAGCACCGCAACAAAGCCTGCTGAGATTCTTGAGACCACGTGGGGCCTGGTTTCTTACATCAGCAGATGCTCCCCGGCGTTGTCACCACCGAGAATCACGTAGTTCACTTTGCGAATATCAAGCAGCTTCAGGCCCCCCGCGTACGAGATGGAAGACTGCACGTCCTGCTCCATTTCCACCAGGGTATCGGCAAGCCGACCCTTGATGGGCTCCAGAATGCGCTTACCCTCAACGTGCTTGTACTCGCCTTTGTTAAAGTCACTCGCGGACCCGTAGTACTCCTTGTAGCGCTTGCCATCGACTTCGACAGTCTGTCCTGGGCTCTCTTCATGACCGGCCAGCATCGAGCCAATCATCACCATGGTCGCGCCAAACCGAATGCTCTTAGCAATGTCGCCATGTTCTCGAATGCCGCCATCGGCGATGATGGGTTTGGTGGCCACGCGGGCACACCATTTCAAGGCAGACAGCTGCCAGCCCCCCGTGCCAAAGCCGGTCTTCATCCGCGTAATACAAACCTTCCCAGGGCCAATGCCCACCTTGGTGGCATTGGCCCCCCAGTTCTCCAGATCGATCACCGCCTCTGGCGTGCCCACGTTGCCGGCAATCACAAAGGTCTGCGGCAGGTGGGTCTTAATATGGCCAATCATGTCGCGCACGCTGTCTGCATGGCCATGGGCAATATCAATGGTGATGAACTCCGGAATTAAACTCTGCTGCCGCAAGGAGAGCACCGCCTCACGGTCCGCCTCTTTGACACCCAGCGAGATAGAGGCGTAGACCCCGGCGTCATGAAACCGCCGCACCAGGGCCACGTTATCCACATCAAACCGATGCATCACATAGAAGTAATCGTGCTGGGCAAGCCAGACACAGATTTCCTCATTTACCACCGTCTTCATGTTGGCAGGCACCACGGGAATACGAAACCCGCGCCCCCCAAGCTGCGCGCTGGCGTCACATTCCGATCTGCTCTTCACCCGGCATTTGCGCGGCAAGAGCAAAACATTGTCGTAGTCGAAAATTTCCATGCGGTCTGAACTCCGGGGGTGAAAACGCCCCCATTATCCCTAAGCTGGACGAACCGTCCTAGGGCGCTGCCCGAAATTCAGACGCGCATTAACCCCTAGCCATAGAGGCCACAGCGAGCCACAGAGGGCAGCAGCCGGCCAGGGCGTTTGTGAGACCGCTACCCGGGGACTAGCCCTCTACCGCCGCTTCGCTGCGGAGAAATACTTCTCGAGAAAGTCCTCATCGGGCCGGGTGGTGGTTGGGGTGTACTCGTCTTTGGCCACGGGCCGACGGGTCTCTGTTCTGGGCTCGGAAAAGCCCAGAGAAAGCCTAAGCTGGCCGGGACGGGCCTCTCGGTTGGGTTTGCTGGGCGTAGCCGAGCGAACGCTGGGAATCAACATGGCATGCCTCCTGCGAAAAAGTTGACGGAAATGCGGACAAGGATTGCCGCATGCCATACAAAGCAAGGACTACGCCAGAAAAGCAGGAATCGACTGGAACCCGCGAAACCGCACCCGGCCCCCGCGAATCGGTGGGGCGGCCAGGCGGTAGCCGGGAAAGCGCGCCAGGAAGCGCGCAAGGGCAATGCGCCCTTCGAGCCTGGCAAGCGACATGCCCGCACAGAGATGAATACCAGAGCCAAAGGCAAGGTGCCGATGCTGCGGCCGATCAATGCGAAATTGTTCGGGGTGCTCGAAAACCTCAGGGTCACGGTTGGCCGCCCCAATACACAGGGTGATAAGGGTACCCCTGGGAATCTCGGTATCCGATAGGCGCGTATCTTCTAGGGCCCGCCGATTACCAAGCTGATTCGAGCTTTCAAATCGCAGCATTTCTTCGATGGCATCGTCTATCAAGTGGGGCTCTGCAAGCAGCCTGTGCAGTTCATCAGACCAGTGCTGCAGCGTGACAAGGGCATTGCCGATCAGGTTGGTGGTCGTCTCGTGGCCCGCATTCAGAATAAAGATGCAGTTCTGTAGCAGCTCTTCTTCGGACAGCAGCTCGCCAGTACCGCCTTCGCCGAGAATAAGCCGGGTAAGTACATCGGTCTGTGGATCTCCCAGGGCAGCCCGCCTTTGGGCAACCAGGCCGCGCAGATAGGATAAAAAATCGGTGACTGCAGAGTTACCCCGTTGCATCTGCGCCTCTGACAGACTTGGCTCTAAGGCCCCCAGAATGGCAAGCGACCAGTCCCGCAGGGGCCCACGCTCGTTGTGGGGAACGCCGAGCAGATTGCCAATAACTTCAACAGGAATCGCACTTGCGAAGCCTGAGATGAGATCAACGGCTGTGCCTCCGCGGGCATCGGTCGCGAGCTCGTCGAGCAGCCCATCGACGAGCCGAACAAGGCCTGCCTCCATCTGGTGAATGGCCTTGGGTGTCAGGGCACCCATGAGAATTTTCCGAACCCGGGTGTGCAGCGGCGGGTCGTTAAAGACCAGGCTTGTTGTGTGGTGGTCGTATAAAGGGCTTTGCCCAAACTTGGGCAGAAACTCCTGCTTCTTATCCGATGAAAAAATCTTTGGGTTGTTATAAACAAACTCAATGTCTCGATAGCGCGTAAGAAACACGGAGCCATCGGGCATCCGACGCACCGGAGTCTGGCTGCGCAGGGCCTCGTACCAGGGGTAGGGGTTATCGGTGAAACCGGCAGGCAGGCGTCGCAGGTCAAACCCGTCCAGGGTAGTGGGGGTGATGGGCGTCATGGGGCTCATGGGGGTCATGATGCGACCGCATGCTCAGCCTGATCTTTACCCAACAACACCACCCGGTGCGACCACCAGATTCCTAACAGAGTGGCCAGCAGCGAGGCAAGCGATACCCAGACCATGCCGTCAAAGCCGCCCTCGGGGCGGGCGGTGAGTAGCAGCCCGCCAATGATTGCGGCAGAGCCCATCGCCAGTTGCTGGGCAGCGGTGTTCACGGCCATGAAGCGGGCACGTTGGCTAGGCGGCGGGGCAGAGACAATCGCAGCGGACACAGCCACCATTCTTCCGGGTACGAGCACAAAAAACAATGTCGTGCAGATCAGCGCCAGCCAAAGCGGCGAGGCGCCCATATTGGGCAGCCATACCAGAGGTATCAGCGAAAGCAGGGCCACCCGCCGGTAGACCTTAAGTTTTCCATACCGGTCTGCCAGACGACCGATGATGCGGGCCGAGAAGAACGAGGCCGCGCCCCCAAACAGGTACATCAGGGGAATCTGCTCAAGGCGCACCCCCACGTCATAGACCAGGTGCACTGTGATGTAGGGGATTAACAGAAAGCTCGAAAAGAGCACGAGCATGCTCAGGCCCATGGCGATCTGGCAGTGGCGCGCCCGCAGCACGTCGCGCAGGGGGCCCAGGCGACGAAGAATCAGTGCGGGCTCCAGCGGCGGGGCTGCATGGTGGACAGTGGCGCCTCTCGAGTCTCCTGCGGCACCAGAGGCAGTATGAGCGTCATGGGCACCATGGGCAGCAGCAACACCCGCGGCAGGACCATGGCCATGGGCCCGTGATTTTCGGGGGATCTCCCGCCAGGCCAGGTACAACAGCCCCAGCGATACCGCTCCGATTGCAAAAAACGGCATTCGCCATCCCCAGTGGGTTGCCAGCGTGAGCGATAGCGGTACGCCAATCACCGTGGACAGTGAGAAGGCGCTCATGATCACGCCGCTTGCCTTGCCGCGGCGTACATAGGGAATATGGTCTGCGCTGATGGTAAAGATCAGCGCCCCCATGATGCCGCCAAAGGCCCCTGCGGTGGCGCGTGCGGCCACGAGCCAGAAATAGCTCTGGGCCAGGCCACAGGCCATTGATGCGAGGATGAACCCCGAGAAGACCACCAGCAGATACCGCCGGCGATCGAACCGGTCAATGACGCTGGCCGTAATGAGCCCGCTGACCGCGCCGGTGTAGGTGTAGCTCGACACCAAAAGCCCGAAGGCTGCGGCAGAGATGCCAAAGGCCTCCATGATCTGAGGCCCCAAGGGCATCATGACCATAAAATCGACGATATGACTGAACTGAATGCCCGCCAGCACCCACAAGAACCGGTTTTCCTGCAAGGGGCTAAGCGACATTGAGGATGAGTAGTGGAGGCGGGACCCGGAATCGAACCGAGGTACACGGCTTTGCAGGCCGCTGCATAACCACTCTGCCATCCCGCCGGGGATGAAAAAAGGGACCATTCAAGGACGCCCGGATCTTTTTTGGGCGACTGAAGATCCCTTGCACGCAGAAACTGGAGCGGGAGACGAGTCTCGAACTCGCGACCTCAACCTTGGCAAGGTTGCGCTCTACCAACTGAGCTACTCCCGCAGTAAGCCCACGATTATAGGTTCCCAGGGCGGTTCCCGCAAATAGAAAAAACCATCCTGCCAGGCGCTTTGCCGGTAGCACCAAGCCTCCGGCTAGGAACGCCGCCGAATCTCAGGGGCGGCCTTCACAAGGTAGTAGACCATGGACAGAAAGGTGAGTGCCGCAGCAAAACGAATCAGCCAGTCGCCCCAGTGCTGGGTGTGTATGGCCCCATCGAAGATCGGCCCGTAGTAGAGCAGAAAAGGAATCGCCACCATCTGGGCAATGGTCTTTGCCTTGCCCAGCCAGTTGACCGCAACGCTGCGGCGCGCGCCAATCTCAGCCATCCATTCCCGCAGGGCAGAAATAGTGATCTCTCGACCAATAATGATCAGACCAATAATCGGACCAACACGGCCCGCATCAATCAGGGCTACCAGGGCGGCACAGACCATGAGCTTGTCTGCCACAGGATCGAGAAAGGCACCAAAGGACGAGGTCTGGTTCCAGCGTCTGGCCAGCCAGCCATCAATCCAATCGGTCAGCGCCGCGGCCACGAAAATCGCTGTTGTGAGTATGTTGCGCTCGTGCACCGAGAGGCCCAGGGGAAGATAGAACACCCCTAGAAACATCGGTATCGCAAGAATTCGGGCCCAGGTAAGCAGGTTCGGAAGGTTTAGCACCATAGTGGCGAATCATAGCCGCTTCGCTTGTTCACAGGCCTGTGCCTGGTTGGAAGCCCCCCGAGGTCGGACGCCTCCCCGAAATAGTGCAGAAAAAGATTGACGCTCGCGCCGGTTTCTGGAGAGAATGCTGCTACGCAACATTTTTGGTTTGTTTTTGCAATGGCCCGTAATCCTCGTGCTGGTGTCTGCACCCCGTGGTGCCCGGGCCAGTTTGTAGTGCAGTCTTCTGTCAACCTAACCGTGAATCGACCATGGAAAATACCGTCTACAGCGATATCTCAGTTGGCCAATCGGCCAGTCAATCGGCAACCCTCACCCCCAAGGCCATCCGCGACTTTGCCGATGTCACGGGCGATACCAACCCTGCCCACCTCGACCCAGACTTTGCCCGCACCACCATCATGAAGGACGTTGTGGGCCATGGCATGTGGAGTGGCGCGCTGTTTTCGCGCATTCTGGGCACGCAGTTTCCTGGGCCTGGCACCATCTATCTGGGGCAGACCTTTAAATTTCGCCGACCGGTCTATGTCAACGATGTGATTACCGCCACCGTCACGGTAACCAAGAAAGACGATGCCAAAGGCATGGTCTGGCTTGATACCGTGGTCAAGAACCAAAGGGGCGAACTTGTGATTGAGGGCGAGGCCACCATTTTGGCTCCGAAGGTCAAGTTCAAGGTTGCCCGGGCCGCCTAAGACGCACGGGAATGAATTTAGAGGTTGGGGTGAAGCTGCGCTCGCCGTGGCTTTCGAGCGCAATCAGGGGATTCACCTCGGGGTAGTAGGCCGCGGCCTGTCCTCTCGGGATGTCGAAGGGCAGGGCCTTAAATCCGTGAAGTCGACGATCACGGCCATCGGCCCAGACAGAAACTAGGTCGATTCGGTCCTCTTCGCGGATTCCCAGGGCCTGCATGTCTTGCGGGTTTAAGAAGACTACGTCCCGCTGTCCCGATACGCCTCGGTAGCGATCGTTCAGGCTGTAGACCGAGGTGTTGTACTGATCATGCGAGCGGATCGACTGCAATGTCAGCACTGGGTCGGCCGCCATAGTTGCAATGGGCTGAGAGGCCTGCGACAAGAAGGCCGGTAGCGCGTGCGCCATGAGTTGGGCCTTGCCCGAGTCTGTCTTCCATCGACGCTCACGGGCCGTGTTGCCCAGGTAGAAGCCACCGGGAGACCGAATACGTTCATTAAACCCCTCAAACCCCGGAATAGTGAGCGCAATCAGGTCGCGAATGCGGCCATAGTCTTCGATGAGCCAGAGCCAGGGCACGGGTCTATCGCCAAGAAGCGCATGGGCGATTCCAGCAATGATGGCGGGCTCGGACCGCATCTCGAACGAGAGTGGCGTTAGCACACCGCTTGAGGCGTGCACCATGCTAAAGCTGTCTTCTACCGTGACAGATTGTGGGCCAAAGGCCTGAAGGTCTAGGTCGGTGCGCCCCAGGCACGGAAGAATCAAGGCGTCTTGGCCAATCACCAGATGGCTACGATTGAGCTTGGTCGAAATCTGTACGGTGAGTGCGCACCGTTGCAACGCCGCGTGGGTGCGCATCTGGTCGGGCGTGGCCTGGGCGAAATTTCCCCCCAGGCCGATAAAGACCTGCAGACGCCCCGCCTCCATGGCGGCAATGGTCTCCACCGTATTGAAGCCTTGGTGTCGTGGTGGCTGGAAGGAAAAGGTCTGGGCAAGGGCATTGAGCAGCGCCTCAGGCGGCCGTTCGTGGATACCCATCGTACGGTCGCCCTGAACATTACTGTGGCCGCGTACTGGGCAGACCCCTGCCCCGGGCTTGCCGATCTGCCCCCGCAATAGCAGCACATTGCTGAACTCCTGGATCATCGCCACCGAATGCTGGTGCTGGGTAATGCCCATGGCCCAGCAAAAGATGGTGGCATTCGCGCGGGCATAGACCTGGGCGATCTCCTCGATGGCTTCGCGCGTGAGGCCCGACTGATACTCGATCTCGAGCCAGTCGGTGGCCTCGACCATCGCGCGGTAGGCGGCAAGGCCGGTGGTCTGTCTCTGCAGAAAGGTGTGGTCGAGAATACCGGGGCGACCCTCGGGGTGTTCGTCGCTTGGGGCGGCATCGTCCCAGGCGAAGAGGGCCTTGGCGATACCCCGCATGATGGCCATGTCCCCCCCAAGCTGAGGCCGCAGATACCGAGTGTGGGTGGGCTTGGCGCGGTTACTCAGCATCTCTGTGGGGCTCTGGGGATGCTGAAACTTTTCGAGCCCGCGTTCTTTCAATGGATTGATGACCACTACCTCTGCGCCGCGCGCCACGGCATCACGCAGTACCTCGAGCATGCGCGGATGGTTGGTGCCCGGGTTCTGGCCAATGACAAACAAGACATCAGCCTTCTCGAAGTCGTCGAGGGTTACCGTACCCTTGCCCACCCCAATGGATTCCTTGAGCGCCACACCGCTTGCCTCGTGGCACATGTTGGAGCAGTCGGGCAGGTTGTTGGTGCCATAGGCCCGCACCATGAGCTGGTAGAGAAAGGCGGCCTCGTTGCTCGCACGGCCCGAGGTATAGAAGGCGGCCTGGTCGGGCGAGGATAGGCCCTTAAGGTGTGAGGCAATCACAGCAAAGGCGCTGTCCCAGTCGATAGGCTCGTAGTGGTCGGTGGCACTGTTGTACCGCATAGGTCTGGTAAGGCGCCCCTGTGCCTCAAGCCAGTGGTCTGACTGCACGCGTAGTGCGGTGACGGAGTGCTCTGCGAAGAAATCGGCATCGACCCCTCTGCGGCTCGCCTCCCAGTTCACGGCCTTCGCGCCGTTCTCACAAAATTTAAAGGCCTGGTCATGGCCGGGCTTCTCGCCCCAGGCGCATCCAGGGCAGTCAAAGCCTTGGTCTTGGTTGGTCTTGAGCAGCGCACGAATCCGCGGCACAGGGCTGCCTTCGCGCAGGCACGACTGGGCCACACTCTTCAGAGCCCCCCAGCCTGCGGCGGGGGCAGTGTAGGGTTTAAACGATTCTTTGGCCATGGGTGTAAATGGAAAACGATTCTTCGCGCAGGAAGCCGACAAGACTCACGCCCAGGCGTTCTGCGGTCTCGACAGCGAGGCTGGTGGGGGCTGAGACGGCGGCAAGCAGCCCGATCTGCTGCGAGGCGGCCTTATGCACCATTTCAAAACTCGCCCGGCTCGTCACCAGCAAAAACCCCTTATCAAGCGCTGCACTGCTGCATCGTAAAAAGCCCAAGAGCTTATCTAAGGCATTGTGTCGGCCCACGTCTTCGCGTACGACGAGAATCTTTCCGTTGATATCGGCCCAGGCAGCCGCATGTACGGCGCCAGTCTCGGCAAATAGGGGTTGATGGTCTCTGAGGCTAGAGCGCGCGCGCTGCAAGGCAGCCGTGGTAAACCGCTGCGCAGAGCTTTCCGGCGGGAGGGCTGGTAAGGGCCGCACCAGTTGTGAGAGCTGCTCAGCGCCGCAGAGGCCACAGCCCGTGCGGCCAGCCAGGCTGCGTCGATGTTCGGAAAGTCGCTGCATCTGGCGGCTGGCGATCCCAATAGAGACTTCGATGCCCTGCGCCCCTTCTTTAACTTCCACATCAAAGACATCTTCTGGCGATGCGATGATTCCCTCGGTGAGGCTAAAGCCCAGGGCAAAGTCATAGAGATCGGCGGGCGTGGCGAGCATTACTGCATGCGAGACACCGTTATAGACCAGCGCAACTGGAGTCTCGCAGGCCACCGCGTCCATCTGCATGGTCTCAAGCGGCGAAGGCTCACGCGCCTGTCGTAGGTCAACCGGCACGCGGGCGATGGGTTCGCGGTCTCGTTGATGATCCACAGGCACAGCTATGGGTGCATCCGGTAGCAGTGGTGAGGCGGGTCTGTCTATGGGTGGCTTTCAATAAACCGGCGTACGGCGGTAATTACCTGGTTGGGCTGATCTTTATGGGGTGAATGCCTGCACTGCGCGAGTTTCACGAGCGTTGTTTGGGGAAGTCGGGCGGCAATGCCATCGATCTGAATCATGGTGCCATATTCGTCGTCCACGCCCTGGATTGCAAGAACGGGGCAGCTAATGGAGGGCAACGCATCTTCGATCGACCACTTCGTGAACCGAGGATCGAGCCAGATCTGGTTCCATCCCCAGAAGGCCGAGTCGGGGTCTGCGTGGTGGCGGGCAAGCCGTTGCTTCAGATCGGTGGTGCGGTAGGCCTCGCGCGCCTTTTGAATGTTCTCTACCGTAATGTCTTCCACCATGATGTGCGGCGCGGCCACAACAATGCCGGCAAGCGACTGGGAATGTCGCGCCGCATAGAGCAGGCTGATCGAACCGCCATCGCTGTGGCCGAACAAGTAGATCGGCTGATCAGCAGGCGTAATTGCAAGCGCTCCAAGAAATGCCGGTAGCACCTCAAAGGCCTGTCGGTGCATGAAGTCCGGCTGCCAGCGTTCGTCGCTTGGCCGAGGGGTGGAATTCCCATAGCCGGGCCGGGAGTAGACCAGGCCTCGCAGGCCCAGTGCCTCGCAGAGCTGATCCGGAAAGTCTTTCCACATAGACACCGACCCCAGGCCCTCGTGCAGAAAGACCATGATCGGGGTGGGCGACGAAGCCTTTTGTGCTGCGGTCAGGGAGCTGCCTTCTTCGGTCGCATTCGTCCATCGATACTCGACCTCGATGCTGCGACCAGCCCAAGATATGCCGATGTTCACGTGCTCTGCTGCTCCTGTTCGCGAAGCCGAAACCGCTGAATTTTGCCGGTGGCGGTCTTGGGTAGTTCATCGACAAAGGCGAAAAACCGGGGGCACTTGTAGGCCGCAAGTTTTTCTTTGGTAAAGGCCTTGAGCTCCTCTTCGGATACCTGCTGTCCCGGCTTACGCACCACGAAGGCCTTGGTCTTGGTCAGCCCTTCGGCATCGGTAACACCGATCACGGCAGCCTCTAATACCGCAGGGTGCTGCATGAGGGTGGATTCGATTTCAAAGGGAGAGACATAAATACCGCTGACCTTGAGCATGTCGTCGCTGCGGCCGGCATAGGTGAAGCTGCCGTCGTCGTTCTGCACATATTTGTCGCCACTCTTGGTCCAGGCCCCCCGAAAGGTCTCCTGCGACTTCTCCCGGTTCTGCCAGTACATGAGTGCGCTGCTCGGTCCATGAATGTAGAGGTCACCCACCTCGCCTGCGGCCACAGGCTGGCCCTTGTCGTCGCGCAGTTCAATGGCATAACCCGGCACCGGCCATCCCGTGGTTCCGTAGCGTACCCGCCCTGGCTGGTTAGAGAGAAAGATATGCAGCATCTCGGTGGAGCCGATGCCATCGATGATCTCCACGCCATAGTGCTGGGTAAACCGTTGACCGATTTCCGCTGGCAGCGCCTCACCGGCTGAGGAGCACATGCGTAGGGCCACCGCATCGCGCGCAGGCAGATTGGGTGAGGCCAGCATGCCCGCATACCCCGTGGGCGCGCCAAAAAAGATCGCGCGCAGGGCGGGGCCCGCCTGCGACCGGGCAAAGGCAAACCCTGCCTGAAGATCAAGGCCCTTTGCATCAACCTCTACCAGAGGGGTTCCCAGCACAGGGTCAGACAGGGTGATGCCTGCGCCGCTGCCTGCCTGCCATTGCCCTGCGAGATAGTTCGTAAGCCTTTCTGCCATGGTTACCTCCTCGTCTTTATCTTTGTATCTGCTGCTTTGGCCCTGCCGCCCAGAGATCGGGGCCCAGGCTTGCTACAGTGGGACTTATGCAGTATCGTGCAGATATGCACATTAAATTTCATTTCCTAAAATGTCAAGCACTATAGTTCACATTCTTCATCAAGACGGTGAAACCGAAGAGAAAAACCCCTTTCTGGTGGCACTTGGAGAGCGGGTAAAAACCGCCCGGGCCCGCAAGGGCATGACCCGCCGGGCGCTTGCCCAGGCCGCCGAGGTGTCGGATCGTCACCTTGCCAACCTCGAATATGGGCTGGGCAACCCATCCATTCTGGTTCTGCTGCAGGTGGCCAATGCGCTGCAGTGCTCTCTGGCAGAGCTTGTTGGCGATGTGACCACCCAGAACCCCGAATGGCTGCTGCTGCGGGAGCTTTTGCTGCAGCAGGATGAGGCGTCTCTGCGCCGGATTCGCATGCAGATTTCAGACAGTCTGGGCCTGGCAAAGGCCAGCGCCCGGGCCGCCAACCCCCGTCTGGCGCTGATTGGCCTAAGGGGCGCGGGTAAGTCCACGTTGGGGCGCATGCTCTCCGAAGACTTAGGGTTTCCCTTTGTGGAGCTCAGCCAAGAGATTGAAAAGTTTGCCGGCTGCAGCGTCGCGGAGATACAGGCCCTCTATGGGGTCAATGCCTATCGCCGGTATGAACGCCGGGCGCTCGAAGAGGCTATCCAGATCTATCCCGAGGCGGTGATTGCCACGCCAGGTGGGCTGGTATCAGACCCAGCCAGCTTTAACCTCTTGCTGCAGCACTGCACCACTGTCTGGCTCAAGGCCGACCCCGAGGACCATATGGGCCGGGTGCGGGCCCAGGGTGATCTGCGGCCAATGGCTGCCAGCCGGGAGGCCATGCAAGACCTCTGCAACATTCTGGCTGGCCGGGCTGCCTTTTATTCCAAGGCCGACCTTACTCTCGACACCAGTCGCCAGCCCCTGGCGGAGACTTTTGGGCTCCTGCGGACTTCTGTAAGGGATTTTCTGAATATGAATTAAAGTGCTTGACACGGGGGTTATTGTTGCATTATTATTCATCTAATAGCAGCACGCACTGCTGTAGCAACCACCACAACACGACCCAAGGAGACAGACATGAATAGCCACCCCCGCGTTGAGTACCAGACCGATCCCACGCAGTACAAGCACCTGAAACTAAGCTTTAACGGCGTCGTAGCCACCCTGGCCGTAGATATTGATGAGAACGCAGGGCTGCGCCCCGGCTACAAGCTCAAGCTCAACAGCTACGACCTCGGCGTGGATATTGAGCTCAATGACGCCTTAAACCGCATTCGCTTTGAGCACCCCGAAGTGCGCTCGGTGGTGGTGACCAGCCTGAAGGATCGTATCTTCTGCTCGGGCGCCAACATTTTTATGCTGGGACTCTCCAGCCATGCCTGGAAGGTTAACTTCTGTAAGTTCACCAACGAGACCCGCAATGGCATTGAAGACTCGTCTAAGTACAGTGGCCTGAAGTTCATCGCTGCGGTCAACGGTGCCTGTGCGGGCGGCGGCTACGAGCTCGCCCTTGCCTGCGATGAGATTGTCTTGATTGATGACCGGTCGTCTTCGGTAAGCCTGCCTGAGGTTCCCTTGCTTGGCGTGCTGCCCGGCACCGGTGGGCTTACCCGGGTTACCGACAAGCGTCATGTACGTCACGACCTTGCCGACATCTTCTGTACCACCACTGAGGGCGTGCGTGGCCAGAAGGCCAAAGACTGGCGGCTCGTGGATGAGGTGGTCAAGCCTGCCCAGTTTGCAGAGTATGTGCAAAAACGCGCAGAGCAGCTTGCAGAGCAGAGCGATCGCCCGGTAGGTGCTAAAGGCATTGCCCTGCCACCGGTTGTCCGTGAGCTCTCTGCAGACGCCATGCGTTACGATCATGTGAAGATTAAGATCGACCGGGCATTGCGCACCGCCACCATTACGGTGCATGGCCCCGATGCGGTCCTGCCTCAGACCACCGAGGCCATTGAGGCAGCCGGTGCCGCCTGGTATCCCTTGGCCCTGGCCCGTGAGCTAGATGACGCCATTCTGCAGCTGCGCACCAACGAGCTCGACCTGGGCACCTGGATTATCAAAACCGCTGGAGATGCCCAGGCTGTGTTGCAGATGGACGCGCTGCTGCAGGCGCATCAGAGCCACTGGCTGGTACGCGAAACCTTGGGCCTCATGCGCCGTGTCTTTAGCCGCCTCGATGTCTCCTCGCGCAGCCTGTTTGCCCTCATCGAGCCGGGCTCCTGTTTTGTTGGCAGCTTTCTGGAATTTGCCCTGGCCTGCGATCGCAGCTATATGCTGGCGCTGCCCGATGATGCACAGAAGGCCCCGAAGATCGCGGTCTCTGAGATGAACTTCGGCACCTTTCCGATGGTGACGGGCCAGAGCCGCATTGGCCGTAGGTTCTACGATGAGGCCCCCGCTGTTGCCGCGGTGCAGGCAGCCAAGGGTCAGATGCTTGATGCCGACGCCGCATTTGCCTTGGGCCTGGTTACCAGTAACCCAGATGACATCGACTGGGCCGATGAGGTGCGCATTGCGATTGAAGAGCGTGCTGCCATGTCGCCCGATGCCCTTACGGGTATGGAGGCTAACCTGCGCTTCAATGGCAAAGAGACTATGTTTAGCCGAATCTTTGGACGTCTGACTGCCTGGCAGAACTGGATATTCCAAAGACCCAATGCAGTAGGTGAGAAGGGCGCTTTAAAGGTCTATGGCAAAGGCGAGAAGGCGGCCTTTGACTGGAACCGCGTCTAGCCCACCTCCCGAGCGAAAACACCAAGATTCAATTCACTTACTTCATTTTTTTTCCACGAACCGCATTTCTAAGGAGCAGACCATGAACGGTATTAACTACAGCGAGAAGATCCCCAATAACGTCAACCTCAGCGAAGACCGCACCCTGCAACGGGCGCTCGAGCAGTGGCAGCCCAACTACATTCAGTGGTGGAATGACATGGGCCCGGAGGGCAGCCAGAACTTTGATGTCTATCTGCGCACTGCAGTCAGCGTAGACCCTCAGGGCTGGGCGCAGTTTGGCCACGTGAAGATGCCCGACTACCGCTGGGGCATTTTTCTAAATCCCGCTGAGGCCGGTCGCAAGATTCATTTCGGCGATCACATGGGCGAGAATGTCTGGCAAGACGTGCCGGGTGAGCACCGGGCCAACCTGCGCCGTATCATCGTTACCCAGGGCGATACCGAACCCGCCTCGGTGGAGCAGCAGCGTCACCTGGGTCTTACCTGCCCCAGCCAGTACGACCTGCGCAACCTTTTTCAGGTCAACGTAGAAGAGGGCCGCCACCTCTGGGCCATGGTCTATCTGTTGCACAAGCACTTTGGCCGTGATGGCCGTGAAGAAGCAGAGGCACTGCTTGAGCGCCGCAGCGGCGAGCAGGACAACCCCCGCATTCTGGGTGCATTTAACGAGAAGACGCCGGACTGGCTCTCGTTCTACATGTTCACCTATTTCACCGACCGCGATGGCAAGTTCCAGCTCTGCGCCTTGGCAGAGTCGAGCTTCGACCCGCTTGCCCGCACCACCAAGTTTATGCTCACCGAAGAGGCCCACCATATGTTTGTGGGTGAGTCGGGCGTGTCACGCGTGATTCAGCGTACCTGCGACATGATGAACCAGTTGAAGACCGACGATGTCTCTAAGTTGCGGGCTGCAGGTGTCATCGACCTGCCCACCATTCAGCGGTATCTCAACTTTCACTTCTCGGTCACCATCGACCTCTTTGGTGCCGATGAGTCAAGTAATGCCGCCACCTTCTTCAGCTCTGGCCTTAAAGGGCGGTATGAAGAAGGCAAGCGCATCGATGACCATATTCTGAAGAACGACACCTACAAGGTGCTGCAGGTGGTCAATGGCCAGCTCATCGAGAAAGATGTTCCGATGCTCAACGCACTAAACGAGGTCTTGCGTGATGACTACATCAAAGACTCGGTGGGTGGTGTTGATCGCTGGAACAAGGTTATTGAGAAGGCAGGTATTGATTTCCGGCTTAAGGTGCCGCACAAGGCCTTTAACCGGAAGATTGGTGCCCTCTCGGGCGTTAAGGTGTCACCCGATGGCCGCGTGGTCTCCGACCGCGAGTGGAACATGTATGCAGACCAGTGGCTTGCTACCGAAGAAGACCGTGCCTATGTCGCATCACTGATGGGCCGCGTCGTAGAGCCGGGCAAGTTTGCGAGCTGGATTGCGCCGCCGGTCATGGGTATTAATCGGCAGCCGGTGAACTTTGAATACATTCGGTTTAACTAGGCCGTTTTATACTCGGCGCCAAGAGACCCCAGACAACGATTAGGGCAGAGGAGACAGCCATGGGTATAGACGATAGCAAGGTGCTCAAGCAGCACCTGATAGACCCCGAAATCTGCATTCGGTGTAACACCTGCGAGGCTACCTGCCCCGTAGGTGCTATCAGTCATGACTCGCGTAACTATGTGGTCGATGCAGAGAAATGCAACTTCTGTATGGCATGCGTGCCGCCATGCCCTACTGGGTCGATCGACAACTGGCGTGTGGTACCGAAGGTAAAGGCCTATAGCCTTGAGGCGCAGCTGGGCTGGGATGAACTTCCTGCCGAGCTCTCGGCAGAAAGCCTTGCAAGTCTGGGCGTTGGTCTTGAAGATGCCGCTGCCTCTTTGGCATCTTTGGCGGGCGATGCGGGCGCAGCAACGGGGGATTCGATTCAGGGTGAAACCAATGCTCTGCCGGCAGCGGCCGGTGTTTCTGCCGCGATGCCGCCCTGGTCTGCGGCCCACCCGTATACCAACCTGTATGGGCCAAAGGCCGCACAAAAGACGGTCAAGGCCACGGTTACCGGCAACTTCAGGGTGACCGAGGTTGGCAAAGACTACGACACCCACCATATTGTCCTGGACTTCGGCCAGGCGTTTTTTCCGGTGCTCGAGGGGCAGTCGTTGGGCATTGTGCCGCCCGGGGTGGATTCACACGGTCGGGCGCACCATCCGCGGCAGTACTCGATTGCCAGCCCCCGCAATGGCGAACGTCCCGGGTATAACAATGTGTCGCTTACGGTAAAGCGGGTGCTCCAGGACTGGAACGGAAACCCCATGCGCGGCATCGGCAGCAACTATCTGTGTGATCTGCAGGTGGGGGATTCGGTGGATGTCATTGGCCCCTTTGGCTCCAGCTTCCTGATGCCCAATCATCCGAAGTCCAATATCGTGATGATCTGCACGGGTACTGGAAGCGCGCCCATGCGGGCGATGACCGAGTGGCGCCGGCGTGACCGCAAAACTAGCGCAGCCGAGCAGGGTAAGCTCATGTTGTTCTTTGGTGCCCGTACCAAGGAGGAGCTGCCTTATTTCGGCCCGCTGATGAACCTTCCCAAAGACTTTATTGATATCAATCTGGTCTTTTCGCGCGAATCCGGTAAGCCCAAGCGGTATGTGCAGGATGCTTTGCGCGAGCGGGCGGCAGACTTGGAAGGCCTTTTGGCCGACCGCAATACCTACATTTATGTCTGCGGCCTGAAGGCAATGGAGGAAGGGGTGGTTCTCGCCCTGCGTGATGTTGCATCACAGACGGGCGGCGACTGGGCCGCTATGCATCAGGCCATGCGGTCAGAGGGTAGAATCCACTTCGAAACCTACTAGTTCATCGACAGTCTTTGTCTGGACACGGACGCGTCGCTGACGCCCGTGTCCTTTTTTATGCGTGTCTTCTGGAGTGTTGCCCTATGCGATTTGCGGAATTCTTTCCTGGCCAGGTGATAGAGGCGGGCCCTGTGTCTGTTGATGAGCAAGAGATCATCAGCTTTGCCAAGGCCTACGACCCACAGTGGTTTCACACCGATCCTGAGGCCTCCGAGCAGGGACATTTTGGGGGGCTGATCGCCAGTGGCTGGCACACCTGTGGTCTGGCCATGCGGCTTGTTGCAGATAAGGTGCTTGCGGGGTCGGAATCGTTTGCCTCGCCTGGGCTGGCCTATCTGAAGTGGCCCGCACCTGTGCGGCCGCATGATCAGCTGCGGCTGAAGGCGGAGGTGCTGGAGGCAAAGCGATCGGCAAGTAAACCGCACCTGGGCATTCTGCGCTGGCGTTGGCAGATGCGCAATCAGCATGCGGTGATGGTTTTGGAGCTTGAGGCAACGAGCCTTTTTCATGTGCCCGTTGCAGCCTAGGAATTACGAATTACGGAATTACGGTGACTGCAGCAAGCCGCATGCCGTGGGCTTTGATCTGTAGCATCGGGCGTATGGCGCTACCCCTGTCGCGGTGGCTGTTTGCGCCCGACGACGTAACCGGCAAGAAAACCCACCAGAAAAATAATGATCCAGCCAATTACCATGGGGCGAAGTCCTTCTTGTGTCGTGGTCGTTGTGAGGTGATGCGAGGCGGGCGTTCAGTCCAACTTCAGCCCAAAAATTCCGGTGGGCGTTTTTGTACCCAGCCGATAAATTTGGCAACCTCTGGGTGGGTACGTAATGACTCCCAGCTATTGTACTGTCGGGCAAGTTCGCGGGGTTTGAGCGCCTGGTGAATCTTCAGGTGACAGACTTTATGTAGCCTAAACTTTTCTCTGCCCCCCTGTGACCGCGGAGTAAGGTGGTGTTCATCCACCGTGGGCCCGAGCACCATCAGCCTGTCGCACAAAGGGCAGCGCAGGTCTTCTTCGGGCAGAATCTCTGCGCCGGAGGCATCTTGGCCTTCTTTCCATCGGAGGGAACGTTTTGCAACCATCTTTAGATCATAGTCGCTTCGCGTGAACTTGCTGGAATGGCTTGCAGCCGGTCTGGGGCTTTCAGGCGTTTTGTTGGGTATTGCCCAAAAGAGCGCCGTATGGCCGCTATGGATTGCCTCGAGTGCGATCTATGTCTTTATTTATGGGCAGCTTGCCCTTTGGGGCCAGGTAGGCCTCATGCTGGTCTTCATCGGTCTTTCGTTGTGGGGGCTTGTGCAGTGGCGCAGCCAGACCACCCAGGCGCAGGCGCAGCCGGGCTGGCTGGGGCTGCCGCATTGGCGCACCTTATTACTGTTGGTCGCTGCCGCCTGGCTGCTTATGGGGGTTTTTCTCGGCCAGACCGAAAACCCGCATGCCTGGCTCGATGCCTGGGTAACCACCGCAAGCCTCTTTGCTATGGGGCTCATGGCAAAGAGGCGTCTGGACTGCTGGCTTTTCTGGGGCGTTGCCAATGCCTCGGCAGTGGTCTTGTTCGTGCAGCAGGAACTCTGGGCAACCACTGTCCTGTATGCCGTGCAACTGTTTCTTTCCTGGCTGGGCTTTCAACGCTGGCGTGCGTCTGTATGGAACCCTGATGCCAACGGCTCCTGATCCAGAGCCTGTCGTCCGCCCCGCCGTGTGCAGGGTTGCTGTCATTGGGGCGGAGTCGACTGGCAAGACGCGGCTCTGTAACGCCCTGGCACAGAGTCTTGATGGCGCGTCTTTCGAGGAACCCTTACGGCTGTGGGTCGCGCAGTATGGCCGCAGCCCCCAGGCAGACGAGCAGCGGGAAATACTGCAGCAGCAGAAGCAGGCCGAAGACCAGGCCCTCATGGCTGCCCTTCGTGCAGGCAAGCGATGGGTGTTCTGCGACTCTGCGCCTCTTGTTACCGCGGTCTATAGCCAGTTTTATTTTCAAGACCATTCGCTTGTGTCAGAGGCGGTCGCACACCATAGGCAGGCCTACGCGCACACACTGCTCTGCAGTAACGACCTGGGCTGGCAGCAAGACCCCGGAATGCGCGATGGCCCCCAGGCGCAGGCCCATGTGCAAAAACGCCTGATGCAGGTTCTCAGCGACCATGCACTGCCCTACTTTTCAGTCAATGGCCAGGGGGAAATCCGGGCTCAGCTTGCAGTCCAGTTCCTTGCCGGGGTAGACTTCGAGCAACGCTAGGGGTCCCGACACGTCAGGCCGGTTTTCTGGGTCTGATCTCTTGCAGCAAAAGAGCGGGTGAGACAAACCCTTTGAACCTGATCGAGTTAAGACTTGCGCAGGGAAGCGTCGAGAAGCCTTCCGTGCGGGGTATTTAAAGCCCAGCGGTTTTCACGGTAAAAAGTCTGCTCGCTGCCTCTCTGCTTTTTTAAAAGAGGCCTCCCCATGACACCTGTTTCAAATCCCCGCAATACTGCAGTTTCTGCGCTTGCCTTAGCGGTACTCGCCAGTCTGGTACCGGGTGCTGCACATGCCCAGGCGGCTTCTGTTCTACCAGCCGTGGTGGTTACCGAAGCCCCAGAGTCTTCGCTTGCCCCGCGCGGTGTGTCACTGCCTGTGGCTGCAGACCAGATTCCCTGGCTGATGCAGAGTCTGTCGTCTTCGGTGATCACGCAGGAGCAGATCACACAGACGGGGGGCGGCCGTCTCACCGAGGCGCTGCGGTTTGATACCTCGGTGGATCCGAACTACAGCCCTCTGGGCTACTACGAGAGTTTTCAGATACGGGGCTTTGCCGTGGATCCTGTGTTCGGCTTTCGGGTAAACGGTGTACCCGTAGTGGGTGAGGCACCGATTTTTATGGGTAATAAGCGGCAGGTCGAGGTCTTGCGCGGCGCTGCCGGGGCTGGGACTGCCCCCGGCGCTGGGGGCGGGCTTGTGCATCTGGTTACCAAACGTCCTGAGTCGATTCGCAGCCTGGAGACGGGGATACAGACGCGATCTTCTGCTGGGCTGGCCGCAGACATTGGTACCTTAGATGGTCAGGGCAATGGCTGGCGGCTGAACCTGGCGGGAGACCGCCTCTGGCCCTATGCGAAGGGCGCCGATGGCGAGGCGGGCGCCCTGGCTTTGGCCTTTGATCAACGGCTTTCAGGGGGGGGCCGACTGGCCTTTGATGCGGAACTTGCGCGTCGCGAACAGATAACCCAGCCTGGTAGCCAGCTGCTTGGCGGCACCGCCCTACCCCCCCTGCGGCCAAAGACGGTGTTGGGTCTCTCAGGCTGGTCTGAGCCCGTGCGGTTTGACTCGGCCTTTGCCATGGCCCAGTGGGAGATGCCTCTGCAGAACGACTGGATGGCCTCGGCACGCCTATCGGCCCATCAGGTAAAGACCGATGACTACAGCAGCTTTCCATGGGGAGTTCCCGGTGATGATTTTTTGGGAATCGCAACTGACTCCTACTTCTCCCCGACCGCCGGCTTCGGATTTTATGATTATCGATCTATCAATGAGCAACGCAACACGCACGCCGTCAGTTTTGACCTGTTAGGCAGAGTTACATTGGGGTCAACTGCACATGCTATTCACGTTGGCGGAGAAGTTATTGAGCATCTATCGACAAAACCCGATTACCTTTATGCGTATGTAGGAGAGGGCAATGCAAATGCTTTGTCCTGGTCTGGGAGCCCAAGCGGTGAAGCTGGCAGAGATGTATTCCGTCGCGAGCTTCGCCAGTCTAGCCTTTACCTTACGGATCGGGTGGCGTTGGGTATTGGGGCGCTCTCTCTGGGTCTGCGTTGGGTTCACATGAAGGATGGCTATCGGTCGAATTTCGATCCCGCGTTTTACAACCCGATTGATTGGAGCAGTCGCTCAGACCACTGGCTCTTGCCCGCGATCACCTACAGCCTTCCCCTGCAGGGGCAGCAGCAGATCTGGGCCTCATATCGTCAAGACATAGAGGCTGGTGCCGTGGCGCCCCTGTCGTCTGCCAACAACGGCGCGGTGCTGCCTGCCCGTCGGCTGTACCTGCTTGAACTCGGTACCAAGGCCCTTTTTCGCCCGCAGCTAGAGGCCTCAGCCGTGGTTTTTCATAGCTGGCGGCCGCATAACTTTCGCAACGATGACCCGCTCGATCCGCTGGGGAACCCCGCAGGCCGTTACGAGCAGCGAGGCCGGGAATCGCGCACGGGCCTTGAACTCTCGGCGGCGGGCCGAATTGCGCCCGGTCTGCAGGCGCAAGTGTCTGCAAGCTATCTAGCGTCTGATACCTCGGGCCTTGATAATGCCGCCTTTGAGGGAAAGCAGGCCCTGAACACGCCAAGGCTTCGGCTGTCTGCGCTCCTGGACTATCGACTGCCCCAGGTGTCAGGTCTTTCGGTCTGGGCGGGCGGCTTTTATGTCGGTCGGCGCCCCGCCAGTCGCGATAGCTCGGTTTTTGTGCCCGGCTACACGCGGTTTGATCTGGGCCTGAACCTTGTGCACAAGGCGGCAGGGCAGCGTCAGACCTACCGGTTCAGTGTTGAAAATATTTTTAACAAATCATACTGGCGCGATGCCGCGGAATTTCTCGGCGATGCCTACCTTACGCCAGGTGCGCCGCGAATATTTAAGTTCAGCGCAACCACAAGCTTCTAAAAAGGTGCTAGCCTTCCGCAGTCTTTAAGGGAGGCTAGTCGTGAAAACACATGTGCCCGAACACGCCGTTCGGGTCTTAAAGCAGTTTAGGGTTATTTTTAGGGCGGTAAAAGAGCACTACCGCATGGTGGAACTGGCTACCGGGCTGTCTGGGTCCCATGTCTGGGCCCTGGTGATCATCGAAGAAAATCCAGGCATTCGGCCTGGCGCGCTCACCGATCGGCTGGCCATTCATCAGTCCACCGCAAGCAATATCGTGCGGCATCTGGTTTCTGAGGGCTATGTGCTTAGGGCCCGTTGCCCTGATGATGCCCGAGCCTTCGAACTCAGTGCAACGCCTAAGGCGCGCGAGCTACTGGCCAAGGTGCCGGAGCCCAAGATTGGCATTCTGGTGCAGGCCCTGGCAGATATGCCACAGGGTTCGGTAGCAGGCCTCGAAGGCTATCTGGATCATCTTATTGCCCGAATGGGCCAGTCGGGCGATGCTGAGGCCGGTCTTAAGCCCCTGGCCGATCTCTAATTGCACACTGCCAAGACACTGACCTTGATCCGTTAAACCTTTCCGACGACAGTGCCAAAAAAAAGCCCGTAGATTTCTCTACGGGCTTTTGTCTAAAGAGGGCCTTACCTGTGTTCTGGCAAGGCCTACCCTGGAGCGATCTTAGGCCATATGCAGGTCGGGGTACCGAACCGAGGAGACCAGATCTTGTACTTCCCGCTTCGGTGCCGGCGTGATCAGCGACACGATCACGATGATGGCAAAGCCTAGTGGCATACCGAAGAGACCCGCAGAGATGGGCTGAATATCCCACCAGAGGTCGGGAGTGGTGGGCACGCTACGGGGAATACCGTAGAAGACCTCACGCAGCCAGACCTGGGTTAGGGTCATGTAGTAGAACGTGATGCCGGTGCCGGCAATCATTCCCAGCGAGGCAGCGATACCCGTGGTGCGCTTCCAGAAGATTCCCAGTACTAGGGCCGGGAAGAATCCGGCTGCCGCAAGCGAGAAGGCTGCAGCCACCAAGAACAGAATGTCTGCCGGGGCCTGCTGGGCAACCAGGGCTGCCAGAATGGCCACGATCAACAGCATGGTCTTGGAGATGGTTACGCGACGGGACACCGGTGCATTGGGGTCGATCATCTTGTAGTACATGTCGTGCGACAAGGCATTGGCAATCGTGAGCAGTAACCCGTCAGCGGTTGACAGCGCCGCAGCCAGACCACCGGCGGCCACCATACCTGACACCACATACGGCAGACCGGCAATCTCAGGCGTTGCAAGCACCACGATGTCATTGCCCAGCACGATCTCGGCCAGTTGCACGATGCCGTCTTTGTTGACGTCTGTAATGGCCAGCAGCGATGCATCCACCGCGTTCCATCGGGCGACCCATTCAGGCAGCGCCGCGAACTGCGACCCCACGATGTCGTTGTACATCACAAACTTTACGAGCACGGCCAGAGCAGGTGCCGTGAAGTAGAGCAGGAAGATGAAGAACAACGACCAGGTAACCGAGTTACGCGCCTCACGTACTGATGGGGTGGTGTAGAACCGCATCAGAATATGGGGCAGGGCAGCGGTACCTACCATCAGGCAGAGAATGAGCGCCAGGAAGTTTTTGCGCGCAATGTCTTTTGCCTGTTCGTCTTTACCTGGGAAGGCATCGGCATGGTTACGAGGAGCGTTTGCACGGGCCGCCAGACCACGTTCACGATTGAGCCCAGCCGTGTAGGCGGCGACGTCTGCAGGGAACTTGGTAACAGCAGCCTCTGCGGCAGCAATGGCGGCGCCATCTGCCTTCGCAGCCTTCAGCTCGGTTACCTTAGCCTCGAGTGCTGCCTTGTCAGCCGCATATGCTGCAGGCGCATCTTTGAGCTTTTCGACAGCAGCAGCAGAGCGGTCTTTGAAGATCTTACGGACTTCTTGTTCGCCCGGATCTGCATTAATCTTCTTCTCAAGCTCGGTCACCTTTACCAATTGCTGACCGTAAATGAGCTGGGGTATTGGGAAGCCGGTTTGCTTCACCGAGAGCCAGACCACCGGGATCATGTAGGCAATGATCAGGATGATGTACTGGGCCACCTGCGTCCAGGTAACGGCACGCATGCCGCCTAAGAACGAGCAGACCAGAATGCCGCCAAGGCCCAGGAACACGCCAATCTCAAAGCTCACGCCGGTAAGACGGGTGGTAATGAGACCCACCCCATAGATCTGGGCAACCACATAGACGAACGAGCAGAGAATCGCTATGAGGACCCCAATGAAACGGGGAACAGATCCACCGTAACGCGCACCCAGGAAGTCTGGAATGGTGTACTGGCCAAACTTACGTAGGAACGGCGCCAAGAAGAGTGCTACCAGCACATAGCCGCCGGTCCAGCCCATGATAAAGGCAAGTCCGCTGTATCCACCCGCATACAGGCCACCGGCCATACCAATGAACGACGCGGCAGACATCCAGTCTGCGCCAGTTGCCATTCCATTAAAGACCGCGGGCACCCGTCGACCGGCCACATAATAGTCATCCGCTACGTTGGTACGGCTAATGATGCCGATACCTGCGTAGAGGATAACGGTGGCTGCTAGGAAGACATAACCAATGCCCACCTTGGACAGACCCATCTGCTCGGCGATGGCCAAAAGAATGCAGAACGCAAAGAAGCCACCGGTATAGAAACCGTAGACCTTTTTGAGTTGTGCGTTAAAGGCCTTCTGCGAGCTTCCTGCATCAAGTAATCCCGCCATGGTTAATCCTCCTCAGGCTCGGCTACGCCGAACTCTTCATCGATGCGGTTCATGGAGCGGGCGTAGTACCAAATGATCAAAACATAAATGACCAAGGCACCCTGGGCGCCCACCCAGAAAGAAAAGGGCCAGCCAAAGAAGTTAAAGCTCAGCGCCTCGGCGTAATACCCGATTACGTAGGTGACTACGAACCAGATCGCCAGGAGCCATGCGGTCTTCTTCAGCAACGCCCGCCAGTAGGCTAGGTGTCGTTCAGTGAGTTGCATTAAGTCCTCCAGTTAAAATTGTAAATTCCGGCTTATCCCGCCGTTTCGTCAGTCAATTCGTTAAGGCGCAGATTACAAAAACGGATCCTTCACGCCAGCATCAATACCGGTTTCTCGTTGCAGTTGTACCGCCAGCTTTGGCTCAAAACTACCCAGCTTGCGGGTGGTTTTACGGTAGGCTTTTTCGTCGCCCATTTTGAACTGTAAGACAGCCAGGTGGTAAAAGCCATAGGGGCTCATTGGCTGCAGTTCCACGGTGCGCTGCAGCGCGGCGCGGGCCTCTTCGTTACGGCCAAGGGCCATGAGTGACAGAGCCCTTCCATAATGCGCGCGATCGAGCGAGGGGTGAAACCGGATGGCTTTATCGAAGGCGTTGAGCGCCTCTTCGTGTTCGTCACGCTTCTGAACCAGAAATCCAAGGTTAAACCAGGCCGCGGCCTGGGTATCATCAATAAGCAGACTGCGACGCAGGAGCGCCTCTGCCTCAGCGTTTTTATGGGCGAGTGCCAGATGGTTGGCAGCAGTAACC
>Ga0194128_10002613_pt1 | contig 28847 bp, 47 predicted proteins | sample TA2KigCa65mmetaG_FD_148650 | JGI IMG/M metagenome (GOLD analysis project Ga0194128, IMG submission 148650) | Freshwater microbial communities from Lake Tanganyika, Tanzania - TA2015037 Kigoma Deep Cast 65m | ecosystem: Environmental > Aquatic > Freshwater > Lake | place: Tanzania: Lake...
CCGTTATTGGATCTGATACAGTCAAGATGAGTTGGATTTCGGGTTCAAGTTCGGCTGCAACGGAGTTCGATTATTATTTCCATTTCACATACCAATTGGTTTTGCCATAATATGTATATTTTTTTAACCATAATAAAAACAAACAGTATGAAAAAACTAATCACAATGCTTGTATTAACAGCATCCCTGGAATCATCAAGCCAGGTGGATACCATGATTATAAGAGAGCCGATAACCTTTCAGCTTCAAGACTTGGCGTGGCTCCGGGGCAAACTTGGGGCGACACAGGATTCTGCGGTCATGCGAAGCGACAGAAATATCAATGCTAAGGTTCGTGCCCTTCCCAATCCCACATGGGCAACAAATGTCAGTGTTGACGGTTTACCCGGCAGGCTTGTCATCATTTTTTATAACATAGTAAAAAGGAATGGCTCTGAATTTGCTTCAAGGTACAGCGCAATAGTATCTGCACTGCGGGGCGTAACACAACTGGCCACATACTTTGATAATATTGATGACGCTATTGACAGGGAGAAGGATGCGGCAATAACAATAGGCAAATATATCTACGTAGACTATTAGAAGTGGCCATGAGAAAGGAAATATCTATTGGACAGCTATTGTCAATAGCTACTACGTTGCTGATTGCAATGGTAACCGGGTGGATAACGATAAACAACAGGGTTATCGCCCATGATGCAGAGATTAAGGCACTTCAGCATGAGCAAGTTCAACAGGGTCAAAAACTTGATAAAATTGAGGAAAAGGCTAATAAGATAGATGATAAAGTAAACCAAATTCTTTTGATTTTACAAAACAAAGCTGATAGAAAATGATAACCCTTACCACTAATAACAATGACGAAAATAAGTACGTCTATCTTTTTGTGTTTCTTGTTATCATTGCTATACTTATAATGCTTCCAACATAGATTCACTTTAAATTAAAACAAAAAACAATGAAAACTTCGTCTTTTTTAACCCTTAACATAAGGGATTTTCTAAAAGGGCTTTTGATGGCCGTGCTTGGTTCTGTTTTCGCCATAATCAAGACAACTATTGAAGCAGGTAGCTTGAGTTTGGATTGGCCGGTTATAGGCAAGTACGCATTGGTTGCGGCCTGTACTTATCTGGCTAAAAACCTGTTCACAAATAGTAAGGATGAGTTTGCCCATAAAGAGCCATGAGATTAACCCTTTTTATTGGTTTCGCCATTCTGTTGTACGGATGTTACACGCAGCAGAAAGCGACATCACAGTTCAGCAGGGCTGCGGTGGCGTACCCGGAACTCCCGGCGGGTTATTGCGCTACGGTTTACCCTGTAAGGGATAGTATTATCAAGGGAAAGGACAGCCTTGTGTTTGACACTATTTATACCGGTGGGGAGATTGAATACGATACTGTGTATTCAGTTCTCCTTGATACGGTATTCGTTACTATCAACCCTATCTATCTGCCCAAAAAAACGATACGGGAAAGGATAATAAGGACAGATACGGTTTATAAAGAGAATACAGCGGCGTTGGATTTGTGTAAGATTGAAAGGCGCAATGCGGTGTCTAACGAAACAAGGGCTTTGGTCGAATCGGATAAGTGGCGCAAGATAGCCAAGAAAAGGTTTTGGGTGATTATGGGCATGGGTGCCGGTATTGCGTTGGGTGTTTTTGCCCTGATAAGGAAACGGGCAGTTTCAAAGATTATAAAATAAATACTTATGGGCTTCTGGAATTTTATCGGAAAGTTTGCGGTAGATAAGCCTGTTCAAAAGCCGGTTATGCTTACAGACGAACAGATAATTGCCAAGTACGGCCAGCCCGGTGATCCTTCAAAGCAGGTAACCGTTCAGCTTCCTTATCTGATGCGGATAGCCTGGGACACCAAAGTAACAGTAATAAAAATGCAATGCCACAAACTTGCTGCACCTTACTTCCTGAAGGTGTTTAAGGAGCTTTTGGATGCTTACGGTTTAAGCGAATTACAAAGGTTGGGCATTGACCTGTTTGGGGGCTGCTTGAACGTAAGGCTTCAGCGGGGCAGCAAAACCAAGTGGAGCCGCCATGCCTGGGGCCTTGCCGTTGATTTGGATCCGGACAGAAACGGGCTTAAAGTTAAGTGGGCTGATTCGCAGTTCAGCAAGCCTGAGTATAAAAAGATGGTGGATATTTTCCACGCCAACGGGTTCATAGGCTATGGCCCGGACAGGAACTACGATGCTATGCATTGGGAGATCGGGGTTTAATACGCTTCCAATATTTCCAAATACCGCCTTAAATTAGTCCCTTCCCCCCTGGCATAGGCAAATATCAGGGCGGGGCTGGTGCCTATTTTTTCGGCTATTTCATACACTTTCCCCCGTTTTTCGGCCTTCTTTAATCGGCTGAAAGCCTTAACCACAGCGGATTTGGCCTGTTTCAGGCTTTGATCGTAGGTTACCACGTTTATCATAATAGGGCAAATTTAATAAAAAATAGTTGAAAAAATAATTTTTTTATTCAAATATTACCCTTATCTTTGTAGTGTCAAACAATTCAACCACTTTTAAAAACTTAGCAAACATGACACACACACAATTCACTCACCTTAAAACCGCTAAAATGCAAACACTTAAATTCAAAACATCAGTAACAACAGAGCAGGAAGTTGAAATCCCTGTTCCTTTTTTCTGCCGGACAAAAGATGAAAGACAGTATTGGGGCCTGCTGGATGAAAAAACCCTTGTGAATTTCTATGTTACAAAAGACCTGGTTACAATTAAAAACTGTAACATTCAGGAATGTAGTTGGGAAAAGGCCGATATTGTTAAGGCTTACCTGAACCATATAGGCTGCTCTGAAAGCGAATTTGTTGAAGCCTACGATAAGGCCGTTGCATCAATATCCCTTCACCCAATACTTGCAGTATGAGTAACATACAAGGCGCTGGCTGGCTGGCCGCATTCCTGATACTGTTAATTGTCGGATATGTAATTTACATTCACGTTATTCACCGGAGAAATGTCAGGCGCTGGAATAAAAAGAACAGCGGTTACCCGAAGGCATACCGCAGGGAGCTTGACAGAAAATCAAGTATTGACTACGACCCTACCGAAGATGGTTTTGGCGGTTGAGTTTGATACGGGGCAGGTTGGTTGCCTGCCCCTCTTTTAGTAACTTTAAAAACAACTATATGAGCAACGAAATTGTAAAAACAGAAACCTTTGACCTTGCAAAGCCGCAGCAGGCTTTACAGGTGGCAGCAGAACTTCAGCGGTTCGTAAAAGAAAAGAAACTTATAGCCAATATCAAAGGCAAAGAATACCCCTTAGTTGAAAGCTGGCTTTTTGCTGGCAGTCAGTTAGGGCTTTACCCTTTGCTTACTGAGGTGGCAGATCAATCAACCGAAACCGAAAAGAAATACATTGCAACGGTTGAGGTAAGGCGCATTTCGGACAATCAATTAATGAGCAAAGGTGTGGCGCTGTGCAGCAATAAGGAAGCCAGTAAAAGGCTTTTTGATGAATACGCTATTTGTAGCATGGCACAAACCAGGGCAACCGGTAAGGCATTCAGGAACCTTTTAGCATGGCTGATGAAAGCGGCAGGGTTTGAAGCTACGCCGGCGGAGGAAATGGACTTTGGCAAAGCACCTGAAGCTGACTTTTCGGATATACCCGATGAAGGCGAAAGGCAGATATTGCGGAACCTTGCCTTTAGTTCTGACCTGAACAGTGAAGAAATGGAGGCAGCAATGACAGCAATAGACCTTTGCACCAATTACCCGACCTATCAGAAAATTCAGCACAGGTTGGAATCAAGGCAAAGGGGTATTGAGCAAATGGTAAATCCTTCACAAAAGGATATAAGTAAACATCTTAAAAAATCAGGTGTACAATGATTATTATACCTGCACAACTTGACGGGATGCGGACTTTAAAGGATAAGACTTTGAAGATAACTTTTGAAACGCAAGAGTTGAACCCGCAGCAGCTTTTGGAAGTAATGGAGAACCTTAACGCTTTTGGTTACTTGGCATTTAAGGTTGAGCCGTTTAAACAGGATGAAAAAACATTACTGGAGGATTTGAAAAGTGATATTGAGTTTGGCGGTAAAACCACTTCGCAAAGGCTGAAAGCTGTTTTGTTCCGGTTGTGGCAAAAAGAGCCAGAAGGATTTGATACCAGTGTAAAGCATTACGAACACCATATGGAAAAGGTGATGAACCACTTTAAAAGTAAACTGGACTAAAAGAAGAAATGAGGCAAATAAACTATTCAGGAAGATGAACCCCGAACTCCGTCATATTATGTCAGCTATTATTGGAATGTGGCGCAGCGGTGCAAATGTTTATGAAATTGCAGGGGTAACGGGGTTTGGTTATAACTTTATAAAAACAGTAATTGAAAACTATAAAAAGCATATCGAAACTGATTGGCAAGGCGCAGACGATCTTCATATAAAAAACAACCCGGATTGAAACAAACCCGGCGACAATATTATGCTCCAAAGATTGCGGCCAAAATTTCCGAAATGAAGGCCGAAGGGAAAACTGTAGAAGAAATGAAAAAAATTCTTTGTGATATGAACCCCGGCCAATACGGACACATGAGAAAGACTTGGGCAAACGAATATATGATACAGCTTGGGTTAAGTAAAAGAAATAAATCTTTTATTCAGGAGGATAAAAACCAGCAAAATTTATTCTGATGTATCGCATAGCAACAAAGAAAAGTTACCGGAGTAAGTCAAAGTACAGGAATAAAACCAAGATTTACAACGGCAGGACGTATGACAGCATCCGAGAGGCCAACCATGCTGAGGAGTTGGATTGGAGAATAAAAGCCGGTGAAATAAAAGAGGTTATTCCGCAGTTTAAGATTGACCTGAAAGTGAGCGGGAAGCATATCTGTAATTATTACCCGGATTTTAAAGTTATAATGGCAGACGGTTCAATTCAGTTTCACGAAGTAAAAGGATTTAAGACTGATGTTTTTATACTGAAGTGGAAGCTATTTGAAGCCCTGATAAACGAGATTGAGCCGGGGGCTGAACTTTTAATAATAACCTGATGCCGGGAACCATTAAACTTATGCGGCTGAATGACCCAAAGGGCTACAAACACCTTTCCAAGTACGTTGGCCCGGTGTATTATAAGGATGCAGAAGAAAGGAGAAAAATAATAAACTATTGGCGCTGCCAGTTCGGTGTTAAGATGGAACAGTGGGCTGTACAGATCAGGCCGGATATTACTAACACTCAAAAATAAAACCCTTGTACTACCAGACAACAGAATTAACCGACCAGCAGATAAAGGATGCTAAAGAAATGGCATCAAGTCAGGACATTAAAATACTTCAGTTAATTACATCCGGTGGTGAATGGACGGCATGGAAGATAAAAGAAGTGTTCCCTAAATTTGAGATCACAAGCATAAGAAGGTCGCTGCATACGCTGGAAAAGAAGGAAGGAAAGATAATTCAGAACGGCTTTGTTCCTGGGCCGAAAGGCAAGCCTGTTGGGGTTTACTTGGCAGCATTAACACAGGGTAAATTGTTTTAAAATGGGCAGAACCGTATCACAGGAAAAGCAACCGAAGATTGCTAACATTGGCGAGTATATCCGGCTAAAGAATGTCAGGGCTGAAACAGGGCTGATCGCTGGCAGGATATTCTACAAAGGCAGGTTTTATACTGAGGCAGAGTATGCCCGTAAATTCCCTGAGCCGAAGCTGGTTTATGATGTTGAAAACCCGGATAAAAAGCATATTGAAAAATAAATTTTATTATATCAAAAAAGTGTTATCTTAGCAATGCAAAAAATCAGTTCATGAAGTTATTTTCTAAATTATTTGATGCCTTAGAGCTGGCCCGGAAACGGGATTGGTTTAATGAACTGAACCTTTGCAACCAGCTTTAAGGCATCGTTTTTTTTATATATGGAATCTAATAAAAAATCTATCTACCAAGCTGTCAAGAAAATTTTACATCATGTAGGAGAAGATGTAGAAAGAGAGGGTTTAAGAGATACTCCTATGAGATTCATAAAATTTCTTGATGAATTTTGTAACCCTGAGCCTTTTAAATTCACAACTTTTGAAAATGATGGCAGTAAAGACGAAATGATCATCGTGTCTAATATTCCTTTTTTTAGTTTGTGTGAACATCATCTTGCTCCATTTTTTGGGACAGCCTCTATTGCTTATGTTCCCACTGACAGGATTGTAGGCCTTAGCAAGTTGCCCAGGCTTCTTGACCAGGTTTCGAGAAGATTACAAAATCAAGAAAGAATTACTCAGCAGGTTGCAGATATGCTTGGCGAAAACCTTAAGCCTAAAGGAGTAGGAGTGGTTCTAAAAGCCAGGCACCTTTGTATTGAAATGAGAGGAATAAAGAAACACGATTGCTATACAATAACATCGGCACTGACTGGGTGTTTCAAGACAGAACCGAGTTGCAGAAATGAATTTATGAACCTTATAAAAAATTCACAATGATAACCGCTACACGATACCACGATATTTCTTGTGGCCACAGAGTTTATGGCCACGAATCTAAGTGCTCACAACTACATGGACATAATTACAGGTTTTGGTTCACGGTAGAAGGGCAAAGAGATGGTGTCGGGAGGGTTATGGATTTTTCGGTGATAAAAGAAAAACTTTGCTACTGGCTTGAAGACAACTGGGACCATAAATTTCTCTTATGGGAAAAAGACCCTTGGCTTGTTGATTTAGAGGCATTAGACCCCACTGTTGTGAGGTGCTCTTTTAATCCTACTGCAGAAAACATGGCTGAATACCTTGTTAAAACCATAGCACCGCCTATTCTGAACGGAACAGGCGTTACTCTGATAAAATGTACTATTGAAGAAACCCGTAAATGCTCCGCCTCTTATAACCTTTAAAATAGAAAATCATGAAAACAGAAAAAGCAGTAGTTATTTTCTCAGGTGGTCAAGATTCTACGACTTGTCTATGCTGGGCTAATAACAGGTACGAAACCACAGCCATAACTTTTGATTATGGCCAGTCGCACAAAGTTGAAGTTCTGCAATCAAAGGAGATATGCAGGCTCTTAAAAATCCCTCAGACCATAATAAATCTCAGCTTTCTACATGAGATTGCTGAATCAGCACTTCTTAATGGAGGGGATGTTTCAAAGACAAATGAAAAAGGACTGCCTTCATCGTTTGTTCCTAATAGAAATCAACTCTTCATCACCCTTGCCCATTCCCTTGCTCAGAAAATCGGTGCTAAAATTCTTGTTACTGGTGTTTGTGAAACTGATTATTCCGGTTACCCTGATTGTAGAAGGGAATATATTGAGGCCATCTCTTCTGCTACAAACTTGGGCTCTCATTCAGATATAAGAATCATAACCCCTTTAATGGATTTGAATAAAGCAGAAACCTTTTTGCTTGCTGAGAAAGAAAGTTGCCTTGATTTAGTTTTAGAACAATCCCATACCTGCTATTTAGGAGACAGGACCACAAGAAATGAATGGGGTTATGGTTGTGGCGATTGCCCAGCTTGCAAATTAAGAAAAAAGGGGTGGGAGGATTACATGACTCAAAAAGAAAATAACCATACAACTTTAATCGATAAATTTCTTTAATATGGACATAACAGTAAACCAAGTTGCAGAAGGTAGAACTTTTGATTTTTTACCTGAGTCTGAAATAAAAACAGACTTACTATCAGTGTTTGAATTTGTTTCGCCAAAACAGCTTATCATATCTGAAACAAATGAGTTTTCAGCCGTTTGCCCTTTTTCAGGGTTGCCTGACATTGCAAAGGTAAGAATAGAGTATTACCCAGCAGGGGGATGGGCGGTAGAATTGAAGTCATTGAAATACTATTTTGTTTCGTTCAGAAATGTAGGCATCTACCAGGAGGGCGTAACCTCCAGGATCTACACTGACTTGAAAAATATTTTAAAAACCGACAAGTTGAAAGTCACCACTATTTATAACACCAGAGGTGGCTTTGACACAACTTGCATAGAAGGGGATTTATGAAATATTATCTTTCGTCGCCCGAGAATACATTTAAGCCTGCAAGGTTAAGGGTTCTTAATGATGATAAGAAAAGAAACTACCTTTTGTCTTTTGGTTTGAACTCAACTTCACACTTTAACACATTCTATCAAGATGGGAAAAATACCATTATGATTGATTCGGGTGCTTTTTCAGCCTGGAATAGTGGGAAAGAAATTAATCTTGATGCTTATATTGATTATTGCAAAAAGCTACCAGAAGAGGTCTATAAGATAAATCTTGATGTCATTCCTAAAACGGGTTCAAGTCAAGAAGAGAAGTTAAGATGTATAGAAAGGGGTTTTGAAAACTACCTTAAGATGAAATCAATCATCAAAAACGTCCTCCCTGTTCATCATTATGGTGAAGATATCATGTGGGCAAAAAGAATGCTCCAAGAAACAGACTATATTTGTATCAGCCCTGCTAACGATACACATGAAAACGTAAAAAGAGAATATTTTAACTATGTTTTCGGAAATATAAACGATATTCCAAAAGTTCATGTTCTTGGATATTCATCAGTAGAAGGCCTTGAAATGTATCCTTTTCATTCAGTAGATTCAATAAGTTACAAAAAAAGCCAAATGTTTGGCGGGGTATATTACGAAAGAGGGGACGGAAGTATTGTAGACCTTGATATGGCTCAATTTGCCAAGATAAAGGGCTTTGTGTATCTTCCTGATGTTTCATTATCATCACAGCCTGAACTCTTGGGTGAAGCTGTTTATGAATGTATAAATTCTTTAACCAACCATTTTGAAAGGCTTGAGGAAAGAAATAAGACAAGAGACTTTTCATGGTTGAAATCACAATTAACTCTATTCTAATGACACTAAAAGTATCAGAAGTATTCTATTCAATACAAGGCGAAGGGAACTGGACAGGTGTTCCTTCTGTTTTTCTCAGACTTACAGGCTGTAATCTTCTTTGTAAAGGCAGTGGGTGGGTGTGTGACACCATAGAAGTATGGAGAAAGGGTAAGGCGACTGAGTTTAAAAGTATAATAAAAGAGGAATGGGTTGAGTTTCTAAGAAGAGGGGCTCACCTTGTTATAACAGGAGGCGAACCATTACTTCAGCAACAAAGAATCATTGAATACTTTGTATGGTTTAAGAAAAAATATGGCGTGATGCCTTTTGTAGAAATTGAAACAAATGGAACTATAGACCCTGACAATTTTTTATGTGCTCTTGTATCACAATGGAATGTATCTCCTAAATTAGAAAGCTCAGGAGCAGATCCTGAAAAGAGATACAATACTGTGGTTTTGAATAAGCTTTCTTCATTGCCTACTACCTATAAATTTGTGGTTTCAGATGAAAATGACGTAAGAGAAATTTTGAATAATTATGCCTATTACTTCCCATTTGAAAAGATAACTCTAATGGTTGCAGGTGATAGGGCTGAGATGTTGAATGAAAGTAGAAAAACAGTTATAGAGCTTTGTAAGAAATATGGTTTCAGATTTTCTGATAGATTACACATAACAGCATGGGATAAAAAAACCGGCGTCTAATGTCAAAAGGAAAAAAATCTTTCATTCTTTACACTGACCTCATACATACTTTTGAGCAGCTTGAAGATGTGGAGGCTGGGAAGCTAATCAAGCATTTGCTTAGGTTTGTTAATGACATGAATCCTGACTTTTCTGAAGATAATAGGGTCTTAAAAATTGCATGGGAGCCGATAAAACAACAGTTAAAAAGAGACTTGAAAGAGTGGGAATCTATAATTGAAAAAAGGAAAGAAGCGGGGCATTTAGGCGGTATAAAAAGCAGTGAATCAAGAAGTAAAAAGCAAAGTAAGCAAATGCTTGAAAATTCAAGCAAACTCAAGCAAACTCAAGCAAACCAAGCTGTTAATGTAAATGTAAATGATAATGTTAATGTAAATGATATTAATAATGAATTTGGAGAACTGGAGATAAATAAGACAGTTGAGTTCTGCAGTATCACATTACATAGACCTTATACAAAGCAGCAGATTTTAAGTTTGTGGCAGGCTTTTTTAATTCAACATGAGAAGGATTTTTATCATAAAAAAAGCGACAAAGTAAAGCATTTTAGAAACTGGATAAAGACACAACCTTATCAGAAAATATCTGTGATTGCTCCTAAAAAAATTATAGAGATGACAGGAATGTCTAAGTATAAAGAGATGTGGAGAAGAAACCAGATGAGTGAAAAAGATTATGAACAAGCTTTGAACCTGCTAAACGGATTTGAACCATCGCCCGAAAAATTAGAAATAATGAAGCAGTGTTATAAAGAAGGAACAAAAGAATGGAATAGAGCATTAGTTGTAGAATTTTTTAATAATGACTTTTGAACAAATATACCAAACCGGAATGGCACAGTTGGCTGCAAAGTATTGTGAGATTTACAAAGCAACTCCAAAGGTATTTATAGACTGCTTTGTGAAATATCCGTCTATTCGCACTGTTTGCGAGTCAATAACTGTATTATTCCCGGTTGAAAGTGAAAAGGATTTTACCGACTATTGTAACAAGTTGCAGTTAAGTGATACTGATAAACTGGTATTGAATAAAACCTTGAAGATGATTTACGAAACCACTAAAGAATAGTTTATGAAAGTTTGGCACTTTACCCCCTGGAGTAACGAAAGAGATTTAGGGGCAGCATATAACGAATACATGAGCCTTATCCCTGATGGCGATGCAGCTTGTATTCGGGACATGGACACAATGTTCCTTACGCCGGATGCAGGTCAAATCATTCAGCAGGTTGCAGAAGCCAACGCAAAGGCGGTGTTGGTTTGTTATACCAACCGTATTTACCCAACTGCAAAGACACAGCTTTCAAGCGAAAATCTGTTTGATAGTACGGATATTTTAAAGCATATAAAGTATGCCGATCTTATTCGTTTTTTACCTGATAGTAAAACAAGCGAAGCTGAAGGGCCGCTATCCGGGTTTCTGATGGTTATCCCAAAAGCAATATGGAAGATAGTTCCGTTCCGGAGGGGGCGGGGTTTATTGGGTGTAGATACTCAGTTCTTCAAAGACCTACGGACAATCGGAATACCGATTTTGAGGATTAACCATCTTTATATTTTTCACATTTACCGGATGAAAAACGGTATTGATAACAAAATGCACTTGTTATGATATTCCGCAATGATGATATTGGTTACCACACCAAACTGGATGAATTTAAAAGGGTAAATGATATTTTCCTGAAGCATGGAGTGGTTCACACCGTTGCTATCCTTACCAGGAATTTATTGAAGCGGCAGGATTTGATTGATTACCTGAAAGAAGCTGGGAATTTTGATTGCCAGTTTCACGGCCACGATCATAGGGACTTTTCACAGTTAAGCTGGGATCAATTAATGGAGCAATTCTCAGAGGGCAAGTCGGCGTTTGAATTAGCTGGTTTACCACCGGCGCAAATCTGGTTCCCTTGCTGGAATAGGGTAAGCGTATTAGCCGAAGAGGTTGCCGGGGTTTTCGGGTTAATGGCCAGTTGGGAGAAAGTTAGTCTGGATTATTATATTGAACACAAGGGGGGAGTAGTGCACCCGGTAATAAACTTTCATAGTTGGTACATACATGAACAGTTGATTTTGGAGGATGCATTAGTAATTTATAAACAGCTTGAAAAATGAAAATAGCTTTAGTTATCGCAAACATTGGCGGCATAAACCAGATGATAAAACCGAAGTCCGTATTCAGTGCGGCGAACATTTATGAATAAAGTAATTTATACAGCTATCTTCGGGCCTTACGAAGAACTTAAAGAACCTAAAGTAATTACTCCGGGGTGGCAATATATTTGTTTTACAGATCAGGATTTTAAAAGTGATGTTTGGCAGATTTTCAGGCCGCACAAAACCGGCGATGTGAGGCTTGCGAGGAATTACAAAATACAAAGATATTATGAATATGACCGCAATATCTGGATTGACGGTAGTTTTATAATAAACTGCAACCTTGACGATTTTTGGGATAAGTATTTTATTTCGCCTTTTACTGTGTTTAACCACCCGATTCGTGACTGTGTTTATGAAGAATGCCAAGTTTGCATTATGAACAAAAGGGCGCCGGAGATAGACATAGCTCAGCAGATGGACTTCCTTCACCAGGAAAGGGTAAGGCTGCACGGCGGGTTAATTCAGTCCGGTATCTTAATGAGGGAAAACACCCCTGAGGTTGAAGCGTTCTGCAGCCTTTGGTGGGAACAGATAAAGCGAAGCACAAGGGATCAGATAGGCTTTGCGTACTGTGAACACCGGATGCCGGGGGTTGCACAGCACAGCCCTCACCCATTTGATTACAGAAGGAACGAGTATTTTACATACAAACCACATTATCACAAAAACAGCCTGCCAGCACAGTAACCAGCTACCCAATCGTTGTCGGAAAAATTATGTCACCACACACCGCTATAATACAAAGCATTATCCAAAAGAAATGTTTCAACTCTTACCTTGAAATTGGCGTTCATATCCCTGCTGATAATTTTGACCTGATAAAATGCCGGTTTAAAATTGGGGTGGATCCAAACGGCAGGGCAAACTTTACAGGAACGAGTGATGAATTTTTTGAAATGGTGGGCTACGAAAGGGAGATGTGCTACAAATTGTATTCCATGCAGTTTGATTTAATTTTCATTGATGGCCTGCACCATTACGAACAAGTAAAAAAAGACCTTGAGAATGCTTTGCAATGCCTGAACTATGGCGGCATCATTGTAATTCACGATACCAACCCTGCAGAAGAAAGATATACAGCGGTTCCCAGGCTTGAAAGGGGACGCTGGAATGGCGACGTCTACCGTGTATTACCTGACCTGAAAAACTTTGACTTTGTAACCTGTGATTGGGAAGCTAACGGGGTTACCGTAGTAAAACCAGGCGGCACACTTTTAGAACATGAAGAAATTACTTATCAGCAGTTTAATGAAAACCGCATAGGTATAACCAAGTTGGTAAACCGCCAACAATTTGAAGAATGGATATAGTCATCCCCTATAAAGCCAACCAGCACAACGGAACCGAATTAAAGTTTGCGCTGCGGTCAATAGAAAAGTACCTGACAGGGTACAGAGGTGTTTGGATAATTGGCGATCTGCCAAAAGGGATAAATACAGACAAGGTTTTTTACATTCAGGCAAGCCATGACCCCAACCGCAAAGAGTGGGATATTTGCAGCAAAATACTAAAAGCCTGTGAGCTGCCGGTAATATCCGAAAACTTCATTATGTGGCATGACGATCACCTGCTTTTAAAGCCTTTGGACGTTTCAGAGATAAAAGCCTGGCACAACGGCCCGCTGGAAAACGAGCTGAAGCGAACCCGATCGGCGTATAAACAGGCGGTAGAAAACACCTTAAAGATATTTCAATGGGCAGAGCCGCTTAACTTTGATATTCATGTTCCCTGTATATTCAATAAACACGACTTCCAAAGAATAAACACACCAGCAGAATGGAAGAACGAACTTTGCCTGAAGTCTTTGTACTTTAATTGTGGCAGTGAAGCTGAGTACATGGATGACCTTAAAATTAACCAAACCGGCCTGAGCAAAGAAAAAATCTATTCAGCTATCAAAGACAGGTTATTCTTTTCAACAGGCCCGCTGGCAATGGAATACCACATGACCGAAGTATTGAAAGAGCTTTATCCTGAACCTTCAAAATACGGGTGTTAAAAAATAATTTGCCGAATATCAAAACTATTTACTTATTTTACATTCCATAAGGGTTAACAGCCTTTATGAGCCATGAAAAATACTATTTACACTGCCAAAAGCGGTGAACTTTTTAATTATTATACCCCGCTGTAAAAGGTGGGGTTTTTTGCGTTATGTCAGATGTAAAAGAAAAGAATTTAGGGGGCAGACCAGCATACTACGAAAACCCGGCAGACCTTCAAATTGAAGCCGAAAAGTTTTTTGCTGAATGTGAGGACAAAGGTAAGAACCCAACCATTACCGGGCTTTGCTATTCGCTTGGTTTTGAATCCCGTCAGTCGTTTTATGATATGGAAACAAGGGATGGCTTTTCTTACATTATAAAAAGACTTCGCCTTTGTGTTGAATCGGGTTACGAAACAAGATTAGGTGAGGGGGCTTGTGCCGGTGCCATCTTTGCCCTAAAGAACATGGGCTGGAAGGATAAGACTGAGCATGAAATGAGTGGCGGTATTGATATGGGCAAAAAACCAAGCTGGTTTGATACAGGAAACAACGAAGCCCCTTATGTCCATCCAACTGATAGAACAGCCTGAAACTAGGCGCAAATCCGGATGGCAGCAGTGTACTTCGTACTATGACAATAAGCAGAGTGGGAAGCGGATAACGATAAACCAGGGTGGAACCCGAAGCGGAAAAACCTACTCAATCATACAAGTTCTTTGCGAATGGTGTTTTGAGAATAGGAATGCGGGCTGGATTATCTCAATAGTTAGGAAAACCCTGCCAGCATTAAAGGGTTCAGCTTACCGGGACTTTCTGAAGATAATAGCTGATGAAAACTGGTATTCTGAGGCCAATCATAACAAGTCAGAAATGACTTATCTGCTCTTTGGAAATTTGGTTGAATTTATTTCTGTGGATCAGCCGCAGAAGATCAGGGGCCGGAAAAGGAATGTCTGTTTTATCAACGAAGCCAATGAATTAAGCTATGAGGATTTCTTCCAGCTTAATGTGAGGACAACTGATAAGATAATTTTAGACTATAACCCTTCCGATGAGTTCCACTGGATTTATGACAAGCTGGAACCCCGGCCTGATGCGGACTTCTTTATCACTACTTACCTGGATAACCCGTTTCTGGAATCAGAGTTGGTAAGTGAGATTGAGTTTCTAAAGGAAGCCGACCCTGATCACTGGCGGGTGTTTGGATTAGGACTGAAAGGGTTAAGCCGGGACACGATTTACACACATTGGAAGCTGTGTGATGGGTTGCCTGGTAAAGGTGAGGTTTGGATGGGTCAGGACTTCGGGTTTAATGTTCCTTCATCCCTGGTAAGGGTGGAAATGTACGAGGGGGCTATTTATGTTGAACAGGTGCTGCACGAAACCAGGCTAACAACGGGTGATCTGATTGAACGGTACAAGGAACTGCAGATGGGCAAAAATGTGGAAATCTTTTGTGATAGTGCCGAACCAAAAACGATTGAGGAACTGAGGCGAGCTGGGTTTAACGCAAAAGAAGCTGATAAGGACGTAACAGAGGGGATCAGGAAAGTAAAGTCGCTGCCGCTTTACATTACTAAAGGCAGTGCAGATATTTTAAAGGAAATTAAAAGCTACAAGTGGAAAACAGACGTAAACGGAAGGCCGGTGAAGGACAAGGACAGGGACGAGCCTGTAAAGTTCAACGATCATGCTATGGATGCTTTGCGATACGCTGTTTTCACGAAGCTGGCAAAACCTAAATTCATAACCAACTGGTAAATGAACATATTTGAAAGGATATTTTTGAGCCGCAAAACGAGAAACCTGATTGAACGGGTTAAGGCCTTTGCCGGCCCCCGGTTTGCGATTGGGCCAAACGGGTTGTTTGTCGGCCCGCCGGATAACCAGACCTCTTATATTACGAATGCTTACCAGCTTAACGATATAGTCTATTCGGCTATTCAGTTGATCTTGGACAAGATAACGGTGGCACCCTGGGGCTTGTATAAGGTAGAGGACGAAGAAGAACTGAAGCGGTACAAGGCTATAATGAGCCGTAAGAACATCTCACCCAAAAACTTTAAGCAGGCCAGAGAAAGCAGGCATAAAGCATTAGTATCTATTGAAAGCTATGGGTTAGCCGAAGGCAGGCTGAAAGAGTTGCTAACATATCCAAACGAGGCCGAAACATGGACAGCCTTTTTGATTTCCGGTTGTTTGTACAAGCTGATAACCGGGAACAGGTACGTTTGGGGTGATCCGCTTCATGGCGGGGCAAACATAGGCTTGCCTTCTTTTTTACATAACCTCCCATCAGATCAAGTAACGCTGAAGATTGATAATACTTTCCCGTCAAAGGTTACGGCTTACGAAATAACCGCATTAGGTGACAAAGGTAAGTTTGACCGGATGGCTGTACTGCATGACAAATACCCTAACCCGAAGTGGGATATCATGGGTGGGCATCATTACGGCATGGCCCCGCTGAAAGCTGCTTTACAGAGTGTGATAAGTAGAAATAACTCAGCAGCAAAAGCAACGGCATCGCAGTATAAAAACCGGGGGCTTGACCATGTACTTTATCTTGACGATCCGGTAGAACGGACAAGTCAGGACGGTGTGGCAATGATGGAAAACCTGAAGCTGAAGCTGAAGAACGAATACACTGGGGAAGATCATTACGGAAAGATGGCTACAAGTCCGTACAAGGTAGGTGCTTTGTCTTTGGGGTTATCGGCAAAGGATATGCAGATAATTGAGGCAGAGAAATGGGATTTAGTTCGTATCTATAACATTTTCGGGGTGCCTCCTGCTTTGGGGTCAACCGAGGTGATGACATTGGATAATATCAAAGTCGGCGAAAGGGCTTTGACTACCCGTTGTGCCTTGCCTGAAATGACCTGCTTCAGGGATATGTTGAACTGGAAACTAAAAACTGATTGGGGTTTTAAAGGGAAAAACGTATATGTGGATTTTGATATGACGGTTTACTCAGAGCTTGCCTATGATTTAAACGAGGTGGCCAACTGGATTAGCCGGGTTTCTCAGGTGTTTACTCCGAATGAAATCAGGGAGCAGTTTGGCTTTGAGGAATTAGAGATACCCGAATTTAATGAACCCTGGATCACCCCACAGATGGGCCAGCCGCTTACCGAGTGGCAGATGAACCCAGTGGACAATGCTTTAAACTATGATGAAGAAGGAAATCAGGAAGAAGGTAATGGCAATATATCCGGTAACGGAACGGGAAAGGCAGTGCAGAATGGAAAGGGAACACCGGCAGAACTTAAGAAAATTATTAACAGAAAGAATTGAATCGGAGAAACTACATACAGGAAGCAGAACGGATAAACAGGAAGTTTGAAACCAAACACTTCCCGAAAATCCGTGATTCAATCAAAGGTCAGGTTGATACCGTAATTAATGCGCTGAAATCTGGCGGCATAAGTGCGGCTATGAATAAAGCACATTCTATTATTGACTTTCCCGGTGCGCCAATAGTTCAGCAGTTATACCGGGAGGTTGGTTTGAGATATGCAAGGAAGCAGTGGCGGCAATTCTTACAACAGAAAAGAGAAACGAGAACAAAGAATGTTTCACATGAAACGCTTGAAGTAAAGGGCGGCGAGTTCGGGATAGAATTAAAGGGATTCGGATTCAATGATGTATGGGTTGAGTGGCTTAAAAACTACCTATATCAGTTCCTGCTTGAAAAGATCACCTTCCGGGTATCAGCTTATACCCGTTCAGTTTTATTAAATGTATTACAGAAAAGTATTGATGAAGGTTGGGGAGTTGATAAGACGGTTGAGGCATTGGAGGAATTACCGTTATCAGCTACACAGGCCGCAAGGATAGTAAGAACTGAAGTAGGCAGGGCAGCGAATGCCGGTGTACTGGCAGCAAGTGAAACCTTTGAATACGAACAAAGCAAAGAATGGATATCAGCAAGGGATGCAAGGGTAAGGGGTAACAATCCTAACGACCATGCAAGCCATGTACTTTTAAACAGTACAGTGGTGGATTTTGACGATTATTTTGTAGATCCAATTAACGGAGACAGGTTAAAGGCGCCGGGAGACCCTGGCGAAAAGGGCAGGCCGGTAAAGCCCGAAAGTACAATCAACTGCCGGTGTATGGCTGCTGTAGTTGCGAAGGTGGATGAAAGAGGAAGGTTAATACCTAAACAGAAAGTAAATGCACTATCAACTTGAAATAGGCGATGTAGTTAAAATGAACGACCAACCGAGTACATTATTGGTTGATGGCGATGTGGATATTGTGGGGGTGTAGGAATTGCAGGCTTATATTGAAGTCGGTGGAGAAAAGGGGTATGGTAAAATAATTGAATATAACTTTCAAAAACCATTATTATAATGAAAGACATATTTTCCAATAAAGATTTTTCCTCCGTTCCGGTGTTCAAAGACATGGACAGTAAGAAAGGAATTGTTACTGGGTACTTTTCTGAGTTCGGTACGGTGGATTCTGACGGTGATGTGATTGAACGTGGCGCCTTTCAGAAAAGCATAACGCAGAACGGCCCGCAGTCAGCGAAACCCCGGATAAAACATTTATTGAACCATGATATTACTCAGCCTTTAGGGGTGCTGATGGTATTGAAAGAAGATTCCAAAGGTCTTTATTATGAAAGCCAGTTAGGAAGCCATGCCCTTGCCATTGATTTCTTTAAGATGGCCGAAAGCGGATTGATAACAGAACATTCAATCGGGTTCAGGACTATTAAGTATGAACAGGTAACACCCTGGAGTGATTGGCAGGAAGGCGATGTAGCCCGGAAACTTACGGAGTTGAAACTTTGGGAAGGATCAAGTTTGACAGCCTGGGGAGCCAACAGCAATACTCCTTTGACTGGGATAAAGGGAATGAGTAAAGAGGCTATCATTGGCTTTTATACTCAGAAGTCAAAACTGATCGAAGATTTTTGCCGTAATACCGATGCGACTGATGAGACAGTAGAGATGCTGTTGATGCAGAATAAACAACTTACTCAGCTTATCGTTGATTTAAGTCAAACCACTGAAACGGTTACCGAAACCACTCAGCCGGTTGAAAAGGCGTTTGCTGATGCAGTTGATTCTTTTTTACTTAACAATTTAAAGGTCTAAAAATGGAAATGAAAGACATACAGGCAAAGTTGGACGAGCTTAAGACACAGCTTGAATCCTCTTTGACTGCAAAACAGAAAACTGAAATCGCCGACCAGTTAAAGACGGTGAATGATGCAATTACAGAACTAAAGGGCAAGGGTTCTGAAATTGAGGGACTGAAAACAAAACTGGCTGCTGCTGAGAAGGCGCTGGCAGACAATCAGCCTATCATTGATGCTTTTGTGAAACAGGGTCAGGAAAGAAAATCAGAGCCGAAGATCAAAACATTTTCTTCTGCTATTGCCGAAGCCTTTGAGCAAAAGTTTGATGATATTAAGAAGCTGGAAAGAGAAAAGGGATCGGTTTCTTTTGAGTTAAAAGGATTTGAATTTGATAAAAAGTCGGTTGCAAACATGACATTGGGAGCACACCTTACAGGTGATCAGGTTGCTTCTTATTTGGGTGCTGGATTTTTGGCAGGCCATACAAACAACCTTCGTGATTTTATTCCTACCACAAGAACTGCAACAGGTTTGGGAATCACTTACCGTGAAAGCGGCGGTGAGGGTGCATTTGCCCGTCAGACAGAAGGAAGTGCAAAAGCAGCGGTTGATTACGATTTCACTGAGGTAAAGATCGTGCAGCGTTATATTGCTGGTATTGTAACTATCAGCCGCCAGATGCTACAAGATTTACCTTTCCTTCAATCAGGATTAAGCAGAATGCTTTTAAGGGATTTCTACAAAAAAGAAAATACCCTGCTTTATGCTGACCTGGTAGGCAACCTTTGTACACCTTCCGGTGCGCTTTCAGGCGGTAATATTCCTGAAAAGATACTGGAAATGGTGATTGACCAAATGGATGCCGGTTATGCAGCTTCAACCTGCTTTATTACCTATGCCGACTGGTACACTGTGCTGACATCAGGTAAACCGACAACAGGTACAGAATACGCCTTACCGATGGGGTTCGTCTTTACACCTGGAACTGGTTTAACTTGTTTGGGTACTCCGGTGGTTCCTGCAACTTGGGTGAATGATTCTGATATTACGATCATTGATAACAGTTACATTGAAAGACTTGAAGTTGATAGCCTGAATGTGACTATGTCAAATGAAGAAGGTAATAACTGGAGCAAGAACCTGGTGAGCTTTAAGGCAGAATGCCGTGAAGATTTGAATGCGCTTTTGATTGCGGCGCACAGGAATTTTGGAACAGCATCATAACAGCAGTTGTTTTTATAACGGGGGTTTGTTTTTACTTACCCCCACTTTTAAAAAGATGGAAAAAGTTGAACAGAGGCTAAAGCGGAAAAGGATAGTAAGGGTTAAACCGAAGTCAGAACTTGTTTGGCCTATTCGTAAAGCAGTAGTTAAACCGATGAAGAAATATGAATATTAATTATTCAAAGGTCAGGGATATAAGCGCAGAAAGCGGGGTGATAACCGAACCTGTAACAGCACAGGAAGTAAAAGACTATATCCGGCTGGCTGGGTTTGTTGATACAAATGAAAGCCCATCCACCGACCTTTCAGACTTTGATTTTGATGATGATTTGATTGATGATATAATTACAGCGGTCAGGGAAGGGTTTGAACAGGAACTGGCTGTGAGCCTTATCCCTAAAACGCTGAAGGCGGTTATCACTAATCAGTGCGGGATGATTGAGATACCTATGGGGCCGGTGAGTTCAATAACTACTTTGGAAGATTCGGAAGGCGATGAGATTGAAGAAGAAAACTACACGCTGATTGGTGATTTAGGTGATTTCCCGAACCTAAAGGAACCCTGCTATGAAAATATGGTAATGGAATACGAAGCCGGTTACGGGAATACGAGTTGCCCTGATGTGCCGAAAGCTATTAAGTTGGATATGCTGAAGGCTTGTGCATGGCATTACGATCACAGGGGGGAAGAAACAAATATCGGGACGTTTATAAGTTCTTTGAGTAAAAGATTTATGAGAAAGACATGGCTGTAAGTTATCCCATAAGACTTGTGAAGTGGCAGACTGCAAAGGACGGTTCAGGTGATCTTGTGGAAACCGTTGTAAAGAATATTTCAACCTTTGCGGAAGTAACTGATATTGGCGGCAGCAGGTTTTTCAACCAGGGAGATACCAGTATTGTTCATGACAAGCAGTTTCGTATAAGGTTCAACCCTAATTACAACCCAACAGGAAATTGGAGGGTTATTTTTCATGGGCATTCTTATACGATAACAGAAATTGAAAGGGAGAATGAAAAAAGTTTCTTTTGGTTGTTTAAAGGAACAGCGGAGGGCAAGCGATGATAATAACCGTAGAAGTACAGGGAATGACTGAGGTGCTTGATAAGCTGAAAAACTTGCCTGCAGAAGTAAAGGGTGAGGTAAAAGGCATATTAAGGCGGGGGGCTGATATTTGGGTAAGAAATGCAAAAGTTGCTGTTCCAGTGGATCATGGAGCTTTGAAAAGAGGGATAAACTATAAAGATATTTCAGCCGGTGATGTTATCGGTTATGCGGTTTCTTCCAATAGCGAATATTCAAGCTACATGGAATTTGGCACAAAGTCAAGGTTTAAGCCTCAGCCGGGAATTGATAGTTCTGTTTTTATTTCCGGGACAAGGGCAAGCGGCAAGGGTTTTTATGAAAATATAAAGAATTGGGTGAAGCGAAAGGGTATCGGTGGGCTACAAACTAAGTCAGGGAGATTAAGCAAGAGCAGGGATAGCCAAAAAGCACAGGAAGATGCGGCGTGGGAAATTTACCTATCAATAAAAAGGCATGGTGTAAAGGCGCAGCCGTTCTTCTTCCCGCAGATACCGATTGTAAAGAATACGATTGAACAAGGATTACAGGCATTAAAAAGAGATAGGGTTTTATGAGTTTACCGCTGGCACTTTTGAACGCTTATTACGATGCCTTAAACGGCAACGTGACCGGGTTTACGGTTTACAAAATAACCATACCCGAAACAGAAACAGGAAATTTCGTGCTGCTGAGTATTGAAGGCGGCGCTGATGCAGACAATAAGAGTGAAAGAATTGAGGACATAAATATCAGGGTGGATATAGTTGCGAAATATAAAAACGATGCTACCCAGGTAGCTGTTGAAACAGCAGACGGTATCATAAAGGACTTGATAAGCCCTAACCCTGCCGGGAATGCTTTATCAGGAACAGGAATAGAGATCAGGAACGTAAGGAGAGAAAACTATGTTTATACCACCGAGCAGCCGCAGTCAGAACTGCTGTATCGCAAGGTGTCAAGATATTCAAACAGAGTAATTGATATAGGAGTTGAATCATAATTAGTAACAATTAAAAACAAATACAATGGCAGTAACAGAATTACAAGGTAACCGGGTGGGAGTGTACATTCGGAACTACGGAACGACAAACGCATTCAAGCGTATCATTTGCGAGGAAACTTGCACCATTGACCTTAACAATGACGTAACCACAACCAAAACGAAGTGCGGTACATTCAAAGGGGTTGATGTAGTGGACTGGAAAGTATCAGGCAACGGGGTGGCGAATTTCAACCCTGCCGGCACTGAGATTTCAGCCGATGCCTTACAATCATTGCAGGTGGCAAGAACCAAACAGGAAGTGGTAGTGCAAAACGAATCATTCACAGAGGGTGTAACGACTTACGATGTGGGCGAAGTGTTCAGATTTCAGGGAGCTGCTTATCTGACAGCGCAGCAGATCACTTTTCCGACAAACGACATTGTTAAGTTCACCTACAACCTGGAAGGCATTGATGATCCTACATTAACCGAAAGTTGATTTTATGACAGAGAAAAAAATGACCCTTAACATAGCAGGGAAAGACTATGTATTGAATTTCGGTGTCAACTGGTTCTATGAGTTCTACAAACAGGATTCAAGCCATGACCTGATTAAAGACCCGGCTTTTGAAATAGTAGATATGCAGAGTACTGAACTTTTTAAAACTGTTCAATCTTTGATATGGGCGGGTTTGAAATCTGAAAGTGAAATGAAGGGCGAAGCTTGCCCGATAGGACGGGAAGCTGTTACTCATTATGTAATGAGCATGGACATTACAGCAGTTACCGAAGTTCTTTGGCAGATTATTGCCTGTGTTTCCGGTACTTCAGTGGATAAGCTGAAAGCTGAACCCATTGAGGAAAAAAAAAGCCTGACAGAACCAGTTGGGATGAACTAAAGGCCGAAGCATTCGGTGAAATAGGTTTACTGCCATTGGACTTTTACCGGATGCAGACGGATGACTTCATTTTGTTAAGAAAAGGGTTTTGGCAAAAAAGGGAATGGGAACAGCAGGTAATAAGAAAAGCGGTTGAGCTGGTAGTGGCGCCCTGGGTTAAGATGGGCTTTGATATAAGAAGATACTGGCCTTTACCAGTTGATAAGAAACTGGCAGATGGGCAAGTTGACGAGGCGCTGAAAACATTGAACTACCTTAAACAGAATGATGGCAAGTTTATCTATAAAAAAGTAAACGGGGTAATAATTGAGGTACCAATAAATGCAAACTGATGGCCGGGATAAGATTTGACATAACAACCAATTCACAGCAGGCTGTAACCGGTATCACAAATGTAACAAGGTCGCTGCAGAAACTACCAAAAACCTCCGGCGATGCCACTCGGTCGCTGCAGAAACTACCAAAAACCACCACCGAGGCCACCCAATCCATGATTAACCTATCCAGGATTGCACAGGATATGCCTTACGGGTTTCTCGGAATTGCAAATAATTTGAACCCACTTCTTGAATCATTCCAAAGGCTTAAAACTTCAGCGGGTTCTTCAGGCGCTGCTTTAAAGGCACTTGGCAAAGAGCTGGGGGGTGCCGGTGGGCTTGGCCTTGCACTTGGTATTGGTTCTGCTTTACTTGTTAAATTCGGTGATAGCCTGTTTGCAGCTTCTTTCAGTTTCTCAAAGGCTGAAATAGCCGCAGCGAAATTTACCATTGAAATAAAAAATGCAAAAGATGGAATTGAGCAGTTTAATGATTACCTGAGCTTCCAGCTTGACCTAACAAAGCTAAACAACCTTTTAAATCTTGGTGAGGGTTTTGCTGCCGACCAGAAAAATTTGCGTGATGAGTTTGATAAAAACAACCAGGTAATAGCAAATTCGCAAGGTATCATTTCAAAGTATAACAAGGAAATTGACAACGTAAGGCATAACGCAAAATTCTTTTTGGGTAAAGCAGGGCAACGGCTTCTTACAGAGTTCCCGGTATTCGCTGACATTCCAGATAATTTAATAGAAAAGCTGAACAAAAGCGATGAACTTCTAGTAAAAACAGCAAAGGCAAACAGCCAGCTTGTTCAGGATGAGTACAAGCGCATTATAGAGGCAAGCAGGAAAAACCAGCAGATACAAATACAGTTGATGGTGAACCAAAATAAAGAAAACCTAAGGCTGTATGAAAAATCACAAAAAGATTATGAAGCCTATGTCAATTCAATAATAGCAAAAGGAAAAGAATTGGCATCATTCTTTAAAGATGTTGCTATTGTTCCTGAGTTCGGCATATTTGATTCAACTACCGAACAGTTTAAGAAGGCTCTAAAGTTCATACAGGATATTGATACGGGGGATGTTAAATTAAAGCTGAAGGTTGCCCCGGTTGTTGATGTAACGGGGCCGGAAGTTGAAAAACCGGAATCAATTTTTGATGATTTTTTTAAGTCAGAACAAGCAAAGTATTTTGCCAAACCTGAAAAAATTGATTTTTCGTTAATAAACATAGAAGCTGATTGGGAAGAGCATAAGAAAGAGGCGAAAAAACAACTTGAAGAGATTGGTAGGATAGGGGAGTTTGTTGGTAACCAGTTGGCCGATGCTTTCGATAGTGTCTTTGATGCACTTGCCAGCGGTCAAAACCCAATCCGGGCTTTGGGTGAGGCCATTAAGGAGCTTGTAATTGACCTGATAAAAGCAGCCATAAGAGCCTTTATAGTTAAGCAGATAATGAACCTGCTTGCCCCTGGGCTTGGTACCGCTCTTGGGCCGGTTTCAATCCTGCCCAGGGCTTCTGGTGGCCCTGTGTCCGCAAGAACACCATATATCATTGGCGAGAACGGCCCTGAACTATTTGTGCCAAACACAGCGGGGCGTATCATCCCAAATAACAGGCTTGGTGGGTTAGTGGGATCAGCAGAAAGGATGATCGGGATTAATATACAGGGAAGGATAAGCGGCAGAGATATTGTTTACAGTTACACACAAGAACAAAGCTACCAAAGGCGTAATGGCTAAACCTGGAATCATATATCGTTTGAACTGGCAGGCTTTCTCAAAAGAGGAACCGGCTGTAGATATTCAGTGTTTTATTGATATCAGCGACAATGATAACCTGATTGATGATGGCGATGAAGCGGAAGTAAGGCCGCTGGTAGCCGGTGGGGTTCCTGCTGAACTTTCCGTTATTGATAATAACGATGATGTGTTTACACCTGTCAGGGCGCAGCAGCTTACCATTCAATTCGTATCTGATAGCAATTATTCAATGAGTACGTTTGTCAGCGGGACAGACCAGCGGTGGGGAGTTCATTACTACATAGACGATAATACTAAAACAGTGTTCAAGGGCTTTATTGTAATGGATGACCTTACAGAGCCTTTACTTGACCCCGCCGAAACGGTTGTACTTACTGCAACGGATAATTTAGGTTCGTTAAGTGATATGCAGCCCGAAAGCCCTGATAATATTGTTGCAGCCGGAAGATACAGGTTAATTGAACTGATAAGCAAATGCCTTTTAAAAACAGGGCTTTCCCTTTCTATCTACGTTTCAATGAACGTAAAGCTGGAAGGGATGGAAGAAGATATTAGCGTTCAGAACTTGGTGGATGAACACTTTTACCGTAATGCTTGGATTGATGCCCTGACATTTGAACAAGGCACAGGCGAACTACAGAGCTACCGGGAGATACTTGAAAAGATACTTGGCTTCAATGCTGCATTATTCCAGTATCAGGGTGCATGGTGGATATTAAGGCTAGACGAAATGGAAAGTTCAGTAAAGGGAATGTATGTTACAGAGTTTGACGAAAACGGTGAGTTTGTGAACAATTTAGGTGATAAGAACTACGATAAAGAAATTGGCATTGACGTAGATATTAAATTCTCAGAAGAAGCCACAACGGTAAGAGCTGTAAGACCATATAAGTCGGTCAGGCTTGACTATAACTATGACTTTTATACTGATATACCGTTTAACCATGACTTCCGTCCCGGTGATTTGATAACAACTGTTTCAGCCACTAAAAAAAGGTTTGTCGCAACGGGCTGGCGGCTGATTGAAAATTTATATTCACCGATAGCCCCAACGGGGGGAATATTCACAGAAATAATTTACGCAACAAACGGGCAGGAATCAGAAAGGTATTTACTGCTGACTTCGCCTGTTTCGCCTACAGCTAATAACCTTGCAATATCTCACCCTTTTTATGTTCACCAAAAAGATAGGTTTGATTTCTCTGTTGATTTCGCTACGGTTACGGATATTAACGGAAGCGGCTCAACCTACACCCAAAGGGTTGCCACTATCAGATTGGTTGCCGATGACGGTACTTTCTGGATGATGGACATTGACGGAACTTGGGCGCAGTCAAATTCAAGCTGGAGTGTGAACTTTAAGGACTTAGAATACCAGTTTGTGCCTAATAATATTGACACAACAGAGTTTGCAAATATTTCCGTTTCTTCAAATGACATTCCGAGAAGCGGGAAGATATACATTGACCTGTATGCAATGAACCAACAGGGAACAGCGATTGATAACGTTGATATAAAATTCAATAATCTTCAGCTTACCTATAAGCCCTTTATTAATGGTAGCTATACTTCTTACTCAGGGCAATACTATAAAACCAGCCAATCAGGGAACTACAAAGCAAGCATAAAAGATACTGTCAGTATCTCAAGCAGTCCGAAACAATTAATCAGGGGTTCGCTATTTAAAGTTGATACATGGCAGACGGTTTTTTCTGGGGCGGTAACCTTTGACAATGATGATTTCTTTACAATATCTGGGATATATTACATTCACTTTTACCAGGGGCAAGTGATAAGGGTTTCGGGAACATCCAACAATAATTTCACAACAAGGGTAACACTTGTGGAGTACGGCCCAGGAACAGGATTAACTATTGTAAGAGTTGAGGCAAACACAGTTTCAGAAGTGGACGGAAGTACATTAATTGAGGAGCCTGTTTTTTCTCTGATAGATTCGGTTTATGATGCCTATAAAAATCCGGGTGGGGTCGGTAGCGATCCTGACCTGTTAAGGACTTTTGGCGAACTTCAGATATTTGACGTATGGAACCAGTACAAGAATGAAGGAAGGATATTACAAGCGACTGTTCAGGGGCTTGACCTTGACGAACTGGACGGCAGCAGCTTACCAGATACAGCACACATGATTAACGAATGGTACTGCTCTGACCCTTCTTTGCATCTTATTAATAAAAGGTTCATTTTACTTTCTTTTTCGCAGAACCATGATACACAGGGCTGGACGGGTGTTTTAAGACAGGTGATTAATTTGACAAAGGATAAGGATTATTCAAGCTACGAATTTAAATTTATTGAGAATGGCTAACCCGGTACTTGGTACAAGTGTAGTGATTGAAATGCTGATAGTTGATACTTACTGGCCTATCCTGTGCGGTACTGACTGTACTTTTAACAGGAGTGCGGTTATGATACCTATTACCACTGCTGGTTCGGGTTCATCTACTGAGGTGATGGCCGGTAAAGAATCGTGGAAGATGGGTGTAACCGGGTTGACAAAAATTGTCAACGATACCGTACTGACTTTTTTTTATATGCTGCAGACTTCTACGAGAAGGCAGCGGCAATCAATACGGATAACTTATACAGATGACCAGGCACAGTCAAAACAGATAACCGGCGATGCCTACATTGGTGAAATGAACATCAACGGGCCGCATAACGAATATTCAAGTTCTTTTATAGAGTTTATCGGAACGGGAGATTTCACAGTCGGTACAACAGAGCCGCCTGATGAACCTACGTTTATCGTTTATGCTGACTATTGGGATTGCGTAGCTGCTCAGAACTACATAAGCGGATTAAGTACAGGGGAAACAGACGGCAATCAATATACTTTGGCCGCTACTGATGAAATACTGGACGTTGTACTTGAAAATCAGACACTTTATGCCACAACGGGAACACCTGGAGTTGGACAGTATAAATTTGACACCGGATTATTGAGGTTGGTAAATGGGCTTACCTTTGACGGTGGAGAACGTATGTATGTAATGTGGAAACGACCTGTATGATACAGATGAAACAGTATATTATGACCGGGGCCAGCAATGAAATAAGAGATTCGGCGCTGAAGTATTCCCGTATTTTACAGGTAGTAAGGGAAGGTCAGTTGTTTTACGGAACACAGACGGGGCCGCCTGCTTTAGGGTATTATTTCAAAGTAATCGGTTCACAGAGTTTATTGTTTACTGAAGCTGCTGGAGGCGGGGTAAGCGATGTGGACACAGAAAGAGTAAAAGTGATATACGATGAAACATAAACTATTCTTATTTATTGCACTGCTGTTTTGCGGTATTGCTTATTCGCAATACCCAACTAATTACAATTATTACAAACAGCGAACCCGGCAAATTGGTTTTATGATAGACAGCACCGGGACAATCCACATTCCTGTTGGTGCTACACCTGCGATTGGTTCAGGCGGCTGGACGGGGCCGGGTGCATTGTTTTATAAGCGGGGTGATAGTTCTGTAAAGGTTTACACCGGTACGCAGTGGATAGATGCGGCAAGGGGAGGTACAGTAACCGACTTCATATTTACCGATGGCAATGGGTTTGACGGTACTGTGACCACCAGTACAACTACGCCAACACTATCGCTTACCACAACCGTAACGAATGGGCAGGTAATGTACTCTAATTCTGGGGCAATAGCCGGTGTTTCTGGAGCTACAAGTGATGGTACAAACATGACGTTTGGCAGTACGAATTTGAGGGCTGCAAGGCCACGCTTCACCACATCAATAGACGATGCTAACGGGAACGAAAGTATTATCCTTACGGCTACCGGTTCGGCAGTAAACG
>Ga0194128_10002616_pt1 | contig 28809 bp, 25 predicted proteins | sample TA2KigCa65mmetaG_FD_148650 | JGI IMG/M metagenome (GOLD analysis project Ga0194128, IMG submission 148650) | Freshwater microbial communities from Lake Tanganyika, Tanzania - TA2015037 Kigoma Deep Cast 65m | ecosystem: Environmental > Aquatic > Freshwater > Lake | place: Tanzania: Lake...
CTCGCTTTTGCTCATAGAATTTGGGTAGAGCTTTGTAATGTGCTTCATCTTCCAGAAAATCGGCAAAAGCATACTGCACAGGCGTACTGGTACTGAATGCCACATATTGATAAATCTTCCTGAATTCTGCGGTCAGTTTCTCCGGTGCCAGCACATACCCCATTTTCCAGCCTGTATTGTGGTAAGTTTTTCCAAAAGAAGAAATGATGAAACTTCGTGATGCCAACCCTGGAAACATGCATGCACTCTGGTGTTTCAGGCCGTCAAACAAAATATGCTCATATACCTCATCACTGATTACTACAATATCCGTGTTTTCTGTCAATCGCTCCAGTTCCTGCATATCTGCAGCCGTCAAAACCGTTCCGCAGGGATTGTGCGGCGAATTGATCAAAATGGCACGTGTACGGAAATTGATCAGTTTTTTAATTTCCTGCCAGTTAATCTGATACGTTGGATACTTCAATTTACTAAAAACATGTTTGCCACCATTGAGTGTTATGGCAGGAATATAGCTGTCATATGCCGGCTCAATAATAATTACTTCATCATTCTCTTTAACTACCGCACTGATGGCACAAAACAATGCCAACGTAGCGCCACCCACCACTGTAATTTCCGATTGCCAGTCATATTCGATTCCATAGCATTTCAGGGTTTTTTCGGCAATCTTTTTCCGCAATTCAGGCACCCCGGGCATGGGTGCATACTGGTTTTTGCCTCTCCGCATGTAGTGATTTACCCTGTCTATCAGTTTTTCGGGACAATTAAAATCAGGAAAGCCCTGTGCCAGGTTCACAGCCCTGTGCTCGTTGGCAAGTGACGACATAATGGCAAAAATTGTTGTTCCCGTACCGGGCATTTTGGAGATCAGATTTAAGGACGTTTCCATCTACACTGCGAAATAAAGTGCAATTTATGTTTTTCCCTCTAAAATCCCTTTTCTTTGCTGCATGACTCCGCTGTCTGTGGTCATCATCACCAAAAACGAAGAGAAAACCATTGGAGCCTGTATTGATGCGGTTAGTGATATTGCCGATGAAATAGTGGTACTGGACAGCTTCTCCACCGACAAAACCGAACAGATATGCCGCGAAAAAGGTGCACGTTTTGAACAAAATGCATTTGACGGCCACATAGAGCAAAAAAACAGAGCAAAAAACCTCGCTACGCATAATTGGGTGCTGAGCCTGGATGCAGATGAAAAACCGGATTCAGTGCTGCTGCAAAATATAAAAACGCTGAAGGAAAATGATTTTCCGGGAAACATATCTGGTTTCAGTATGAACCGCCTCAACTTTTATTGCAGAAAACCTGTAAAATCCTGCGGCTGGTATCCCGACACCAAATTGAGACTCTGGAAAAAAGACTGCGGTGCCTGGACCGGCATCAACCCACACGACCGGTTTGAATTAAACGAAGGAATGGTATCGGTGTATCTGCAGGGTGATATTCTGCACAACACCTACCCTACCCACGCGGACATGGTGCGGCAGGTAAACAAGTTTGCGGGAATAGCTGCCCAACAATTTTCACAAAAACCACTGCTGTGGCTCATTTCCAAAATGCTGTTCAGCCCCATTTTTAAATATACGAAAAATTACCTGATTAAACAAGGTTTTCTGGATGGTAAAGCCGGGTTTCAGATATGCCGGTATCAGGCCATTGAGGTATTTAGGAAATACCGTTTGGCGATAACGTTAAAGTACAGCTAATATGAGCCTGATTTCCAACCATAGTGGACTTTTCCCAGAGGCCGGTACTGACGAAGCCGGACGCGGTTGCCTGGCCGGTCCAGTGATAGCCGCCGCTGTAATCCTGCCACCGGATTTTCACCATCCTTTGCTCAACGACAGCAAGCAGGTTTACAAAAAGCACCGAGAACAACTCAGACCCATCATTGAAAATGCAGCGATTAGCTGGCAGGTAGCCTTTTGCAGTCCTGAGGAAATTGACAAAATAAACATACTCAATGCAAGTATACTGGCCATGCACAGGGCGCTTGAAAAACTGAAGGAGACACCCAGGCACATTCTGGTAGACGGGAACCGCTTTAAGACATTCAAAAACATACCGCACACCACCATAGTTAAAGGAGATTCGCGTTTTGTTTCCATCGCCGCAGCCAGTATTCTGGCCAAAACCCACCGCGATGAACTCATGGAAAGGCTGCACCTGAAATTTCCCGCATATGGCTGGGATAAAAATGTAGGATACCCAACCGAAAAACACCGCGAAGCCATAGCATCACTGGGTACCACACCCTACCATCGTAAAACATTTGCCCTGCTGAAATCCCAGATCAGTCTTTTTCCATAAATTTATGCCTCAATGTGGGGAGCACCGTGCTAATTGATGTAATTTTGAAGTATCTCAGATGACTGAAACCATTCTCATACTTGACTTTGGCTCTCAATATACGCAATTGATTGCCCGGCGTGTTCGCGAACTAAATGTATATTGTGAAATTCATCCTTTCAATCATTATCCCCAGCCCGGTCCTCATATTAAAGGCATCATCCTTTCGGGCAGCCCCAGCTCTGTGAATGAAACCGATGCGCCGGATGTAGATCTTTCTGCCCTGCTGTCACATGCACCCACCCTGGGGGTTTGTTACGGGGCGCAGCTCATGGCCAAGAAAATGGGTGGCGAGGTTGGTAAATCAGCCCACCGTGAATACGGCCGTGCCATGCTCATTCAAACCGGTGAACCCAACCATTTACTGGAAGGTTTGCAATACGAAAGTCAGGTGTGGATGAGCCACAGCGACAGTGTCATGAAAGTACCCGAAGGCAGCACCATTATTGGCACAACAGCTTCCATACCGGTTGCCGCTTTCAAACTGGGTGCCTATCCACAGGCATACGGAATCCAGTTCCACCCGGAAGTTTACCACAGCACCGAAGGATCTGCCCTCCTGTCAAATTTCTTGTTTAACATATGCGGTTGCAGCGGCGAATGGACTCCCGGGCACTTTATAGATGAAACCGTTCAGAAGATACGCGAACAGGTAGGCACAGAAACTGTTATACTTGGCTTGAGCGGCGGCGTAGACAGCTCAGTGGCAGCACTTCTCCTTCACAAAGCCATCGGTCCCAAATTGCACTGTATATTTATCAATAACGGCCTGCTTCGTAAAAATGAGTATGATGACGTTCTCAAAGCCTACGAACAGCTGAACCTCAATATTCATGGTATTGATGCATCACAAAAATTTTATGGTGAACTGAAGGGCGTCACCGATCCGGAAACAAAACGTAAAATCATTGGCAGGGTGTTTGTTGAGGTATTTCAGGATGAATCCAAAATGATAACCGATGCCCGCTGGCTCGCCCAGGGCACCATTTATCCGGATGTAATAGAAAGTGTAAGCGTGAAAGGTCCAAGTGTTACCATCAAAAGCCACCACAATGTGGGCGGATTGCCGGAATCCCTGCACCTCGGTATCGTTGAGCCTTTACGCTCTCTTTTTAAAGACGAAGTGCGCCGTGTGGGTAAGGCAATGAAACTGCCTGCTGAAATACTGAACCGCCATCCCTTCCCCGGCCCCGGACTGGGAATACGTATTATTGGTGATATCACCGAAGACAAAATGAAACTGCTGCAGGAAGCCGATTATATTTATCTGAAAAAACTTAAAGAATACGGCTTGTATGATCAAATATGGCAGGCCGGAGCCATATTGCTTCCGATTCAAAGTGTAGGTGTAATGGGTGATGAACGCACCTATGAGCAGGTTGTAGCACTCAGGGCCGTAAGCAGCACAGACGGTATGACCGCAGACTGGGTTCACATCCCCTACGAGATTCTCGCCGATATTAGTAATAGTATTATTAACAAGGTAAAAGGCATCAACAGGGTTGTTTACGATATAAGTTCAAAACCACCTGCCACCATTGAGTGGGAATGAGAAAAATATTATTGCATACTGCACTTATTGGTATGCTGTTGTTCACAGCAAAAATTTCTATTGCCCAAAACCACCACAAAAAGACCTATAAAATCGCCTTGGTTCTACCGTTCAAATCCACTGGAAAGCATACCGCAGTTGGCGAAGCGATGCTGGACTACTACCAGGGTTTTGTGATGGGAGCAAAAAAACTGGAAGTTGATGGATTCAAAGCGGACATTTCTGTTTTTGACAGTGAGAAAGACAGCTTTGCCCTTGAAAACCTGCTGCAAGCGGGGTTACTCGATAACTTCAGTATCGTGGTAGGCCCGGTATACACCGACAAATTGGCCCGGGTTGAAAGCTATTGCGGCAAAAAAGGAATTACCCTTATTTCACCGCTTAAATATTACAGGCCTGCAAATCCGGGCAATGGTGTTGTGAATTTTTTTTTACCCGACAGCATAAAGGTTCGCGCGACTTTTGAAAAAGCTATTAAAGTTTTCCCGAAGCATCGGTTTTATATTATCTCTGATGCGGGAAACGAATCAAAGACAGGTGCAATACACATTAAAAATGCCGCACAACAACTTGGTTTTAGTCAGGTAAAGTTTGTTACCTTCAATAACGGCAGATTATCAAATCCCATAAACCGTAGCGATAGCTTTATTATTTTCAATACCATTGAGAAAATCAGTATAAAACCGGAACTGGAAAAACTAATTAAAAACAAAAAACAAAGCTGGATAATTGCGCATCATAACTGGCATAGCAAATACAAAACTGTAGTAAACAAAGATGAGCCGGGAGTGCTGTATCCTGAAGTCACGGTAAACACACCCGGCGATACAACATCTGTTGAATTTGAAGATTTGTATTACAAAACGTATTTCAGCGACCCCAGTAAATACGCATTTATAGGATATGACCAGATTGTTTTCATCGGATATGGTCTTATGGCTTTTGGCGATTCATTCGTTAAAAATACGCTGAATATGAATTACAGGGGATTCATTAACCATATTCATCTAAAAAACAACAACAATGAAGTTGTGAACTTTGGTTTACACTTTATTCGCCTGTCTGAAGGCATGCGGGAGGAAATTGAACCCTGAATCCAATTAAAAACAGATTGCGCATAGCGGCAGAGCTGATTGCCGGATATACATTCAAACAGCCATTTCATTTATGGCTTCAGGAACTATACAGACAAAACAAACAGTTTGGCAGTAAAGACAGAAAATCCTTCCGCGATGTTTTTTACGGATACTGGAAGCTTGGTAGTTTTGGTAAAAACTTTTCAGTTGAACAGAAGCTTTTAGCGGGCCTTGTCAGGCTCCAAAGCCATACCAGTATGTACGATGATATTGTTCAGGAGTTATTTCCGGATTGCAGCCCTTCTCTGACTTTTGACGATTTACAAAAGCTTGCAGGGGAATGCTGGAAACCATACAGCCCTTTTTCATCCTATGTTTCAGACCGGGTAGATATAAATAAACTCAATATCTGGTTTGGAGATAAGGCACCTGTTTGGGTAAAAACCAACCCGCGTTTTCAGGAGGAGTTTATTGCTTTTCTGAATAAAAAATCAATTGTCTTTGAATTGTTCTATGGAGGAATAGTAAAAACATCCCACGAGAACCTTGACGAGGCAATTCTGAAGGGTTGGTGTCGTATTCAGGACCTTGGCAGTCAGGAATCACTCACTGTTGAAATATTGTCAGATTCTACTTTAATATGGGATGCCTGCTGTGGTGCTGGCGGAAAGGCTCTGCTGGCAAAGGAAATGTGTCCTGAGGCAACATTGTATATTTCAGACATCCGTTCGCAAATGGTGCACAATGCCCTGCAACGATTTTCTGCAGAAGGCAAACCCCCGCCATTTTCATCTGCTATAGATTTGTCCGCCTCAGTCAGCAAATTGGTTTTTGATGAAAAGATAAACATTACAAAACCTGTTTTTGATACAATCATCTGCGATTTACCCTGCAGTGGAAGCGGAACCTGGAGAAGAACTCCGGAAATGCTGCATATTTTTTCAGGATCAGATCTTGAGCAATATGCACAAAAACAGTGCAGGATTGTCAAAAACGCATCCGCCTTCCTAAAACCGGGAGGAAAACTGATTTATATGACATGTTCTGTTTTCTCGGCGGAAAATGAACAGAATACGTGCTATCTCGCCAAAGAAAATGGGTTGACACTAATTAGCGAAGAATACTGCGGCGGTTATGACAAGGACGCCGACTTTATTTACAGGGCTGTTTTAAGAAAGTAATCAGGACGGATCGTAGGCCCATTTAACATAGATACTACCCCAGGTAAAACCACCTCCAAAAGCACTCACTATCAGGTTATCACCTTTCTTGAACTTCTTTTCAAAATCAGACATCAGCAGAGGTAAGGTCCCGGCGGTTGTGTTGCCGTAACGATCAATATTTACAAGCACTTTATCTCTGTCAAGTCCCATACGTACTGCTGTTGCATCAATGATACGCAGGTTTGCCTGGTGCGCTATCAGCCAATCTACAGATTCTGCATTCAACCCGTTTCTGTCCATGATATCGTAGCTGACATCAGCCATATTGGTTACGGCAAACTTGAAAACGGTTTTCCCTTCCTGATAAACGAAGTGTTTTCTATTGGTGACGGTTTCCAGCGTTGGGGGATTCATAGAACCTCCGGCATGCTGAAACAGGTATTCACGGCCGCTGCCATCCATTTTTAATATGGAATCGAGTACACCATAACCCTCAGTATTGGGTTCCAGTAATACACAACCCCCACCATCACCAAAAAGGATGCAAGTGTTTCGGTCTGTATAGTCGGTGATGGCACTCATTTTGTCAAAGCCGCAAACCAACACTTTTTTAGATCCGCTTTGAATAAAGCGATTGCCTGTTTCTAGTGCAAATAAAAATCCCGAGCAGGCAGCAGCAATATCAAAACCCCAGGCATTCTTTGCGCCTATCTTGTCGGCAATTATATTGGCACAGGCAGGAAAGGTGTAGTCACCGGTAATGGTACCTACCAGAATCACATCGATTTCCTCGGGTGAAATACCTCGTTTTTCCAGTAGGGGCAAAATAGCCCTCACAGCCATGTCACTGGTTGCCTTTCCAGGTTCGCGAAGTATATGACGTTCTTTGATTCCAGTTCTCGTGGTAATCCACTCGTCAGAAGTATCTACCAACTTTTCCAGATCTTTGTTGGTAAGAACCGTTTCGGGTACGTAACCGCCTACTGCGGTAATCGCTGCAGTTACTCTTTGCATCAGGTAGTCGCTTGGGGATTTATGTGAGCAGCAACAACATCCTTGATTTTTTGAATCATGCCGCTGCCAATCTCTTCTGCTGCACTTTCAATCATTTTCACAAAGGTATCGGATTTGGATATACCATGGCCTACAATAACAGGAGCATTTACTCCAAGTATTGTACTTCCACCGTAATGTTTAAAATTGAATTTATCCAGATATTCATCCTGAACACCACGTTTGGCAAGACGGTAATACATACCCTCACAAACTTTGATTATTACATTTCCGATAAAGCCGTCGCAGACTATCACATCGCAGTCATCACCAAAAATATCTCTTCCTTCCACATTGCCAACAAAATTTATTCCGCCTGTACTTTTCAGCAATGCATATGTAGACCGTGTAAAAATGCTCCCCTTTTCTTCTTCCTCTCCAATATTGAGCAATCCAACCTTGGGATTTTCAACTTTGTTTACGGCTCCGTAAAACACAGATCCCAGAATGGCAAATTGCAGAAGATTTTCGGGTTTGCAATCAGTATTTGCTCCCACATCCAGCAATAAACCTGGATGATTATTAAGCCTTGGGACTAACGTGGTGAGACAGGGTCTGTCAATACCAGGAATTGCTCCTACACTCATAAGTGAGCCTACCAGCATTGCACCGGTGTTGCCCGCACTTAGGAATGCATCTATCTTCCCTTCTGCCAGATGACGAAAACCAACCACAATACTTGAATCCTGCTTTGAAGAAAAAGCTTTTACGGGATGTTCTCCCATTTCAATCTGGGTGGGGCAATCAATTGCCTCAAACGATGAGCTGCTGATACCTTCCTGAGTACAAACCGCCTCTATTGTGCTTTTCTCGCCAAACATAACAACCTGACAATCAGTGTTAATACGAGCGGCTTCGAAAGCACCTCTAACGGCTTCCAAAGGGGCGTAATCTCCGCCCATCGCATCCACACCTATCCTCATCGTTATGATTCGTTGCGGCCTTTCATGACCTTCCGGCCACGGTACATGCCGGATTCAAGGTTTACACGATGATAAAGTGAAACGTCACCTGTTACAGGATCAGCAATCATAGGACGTACTTCCAATTTGTCATGGGTACGGCGTTTGTCCCTACGGGTTTTTGATATTTTTCGCTTAGGATGTGCCATGTTATTTATATTTTTTATTTCTTTTTGAACAAATCTTTTAGCTTGTCCCAGCGTGGATCGGACTGATCTTCACCATCTCCGGACAAATCGTTCAGTTTTGCCAGCATTTGAAGGTTGCAGGGTTTCGTTTCCATACCATCGCAATTGCAAATCATCGGCAATGACAACAAAGTAGTTTCATAACAATCCTGCCCGAGGTTTATTTTATAATCCTGTTGTGTAAGCAATACCCAGTCATCATTTTCCTGCTTTTCATTTATCTCAGGAAGTATTTTATACAAAATATGATGGTCGGTATCTACCGAAATAGTAAGCGGAACCAAACAGCGGTCACAACTGACATCTAACTTGCCTTTTAACTCAAGACTTAGGTTCATCAGATGAGAAGACTTCTCAAGCAATGCCTTCACAATGATGTCTGATGCGAGTACATCCTCGTTTCCAAATACCTCAAAGAACTTTCTTTCAAGCTTGTAATTAAACTCGTAAGGGCCGTCTTTCAGCTTAACGAATTCAATGTCAAAGTCTTCCAGACCTAAAAATGCGTCTTTCAAAACGAACGGCAAATCTACACTTTTTTCAGCAATTTATCAACTTTAATATAAAATCCAAAACCCTGTAAAAGAAAAAGTCCCATCTATAAGGCAGACAGGACTTTGATTGAATAAATACTGAATTAAAACTCCCACAAATCGTGCTCAAAAATGAATAGGTCATTTTTGATATTTTCGGCTTCCAGGAGGGTTGCCAAACCATTTTGCTGAAATTCTGTGCGCTGATTGAGATATTTATCATCCCAGTCAGTTGTTTTTACTATATAACTGTCAAACAGGCGATAATGATTGAATAAATCATCCCAGCTTATACGCATTACATCGTTGAAGCGGTTAAATACTTCCGATTTGGCCAACGTGGGTCTCAAATCATCCATTTTGATCCAGAACAAAGGAAGTTCATACGTTTGACCATTAGGAAACTTCTCTTCGTACATGGGAGCAATGGCAATTATCCTTGGACGGAGTTCGCCATGCTTGTAATCGAAAAGCCAGTCTTCCATGATTTCGAACCTTACTATTTTTTCCCATTTAAACATATCATAATAAGCAGTGTCAACAAGATCCTCGTCATCCTCGGGATTGCGCCAGTTTTGAATCTGGGTAACGACAATTTTTGAACCTTCTTTGTAACAATCTTCCGGAGTCTTCACACGATTGAGTGAATCGGTCCAGTAACCACGAACAAGGCCTTTGGTGGCTGCCTCATAGATAATCTGGGTTACAGGATTTTTAGGCCATGTAAAAGAGCGGTTCATCTTCTGACGGCAATCTATTCTTCTCCAGATTCTGCGACGGAATTTAAGATCCGCTTCACGCAGAAAAGGGTAAGGAACTATAACTGCTTCATCAATACCCAAACGACCATCGTTGGTTGTGTAGGGCGTTTCACGGTGAAACGCGGGAGGATCATCATAATGGGTTCCAATGGTAGGAACAACCAGAGTAGGCGTAGCTGACGCTCCGGCTCCTGCACCGGCTGCACCGGTTGTTCCGCTACCTGCCGAAGAAGATGTACCGGATGAGCTGCTGCCACCACCTGAATCTCCCCAACCCCAATCTTGAGCATAGCTACTATTCAGTGCTATAAGGCTGGTTGCAATGATTAAAATTCCCTTTTTCATAACCAAATTGTTTAAAATTATATTTTTACTGAAGCATTCCGCTTACGTTTTCAAGGAATACAGGACCTGACGGACCCACGGCACGAATATCTGAGAACATTACGAACTCACCTTCGCGCATACCTGCAAGGATACCCTTGATGCCCTGCAATGAGGATCCTGTTACAGCGGTTTTTTTCGGACCTGTTCTTCCGATACCGGTGAAAGTAAAGCCCTGGATTGAGTACTTAACTCCATCATACACAAAGTTCTCAAGAATAGCTACGGCTGATGACTGTGCCATTAATGCTGACAAGGGTATAGGTTTGTCGAAAGACAATGCACCTGCACGGAATGTAGGACGAGGTACATTACGAATCTTAAATCTCTTGGATCCCATCGGTATTATCCTGCCATCAGTCATCTTGGCGCTAACTTTGATCCAGGATTCGTTGCCCTGTCGAACCGGGAAAAGAACCTTGTAACGGCCACCCCCAACATTCTGAAGATTACCGGCACTTGCTGTTACCATAACATTTCTGGAATCTACACCTGCTACCGCTACAGAAATCGGATTTTCCAAACCTACGTAGAAAACATTCAACTCGTCGGCTGAAATAGCAGCAATAGGAGGAAATACACTATACTTGGCTTCTGCTGTTAGGTTTTCAATTTTACCTCCGGGGCCAGGAACGGCTATATTAACCTTGTAATTGAATTCTCCGGGAGCGCCACCGGTTACTTTGTATTTACCAATACCCTCTTTAATTTCAACGGGAGACCCACCAACGGTGATAGACATCTGTGCTTTACTATTGTATGCTGCAAGCATGATATCTGCCTCGTAGGTATGGTTTTGCATAATAGCACTGCTGGGTGCTGAAATCACGGCAGCCAGTTTGTCAAATTTAAAGTCAGAAGCGTTCACAGCTTTAGCAAGTACGGCAGTTACTTCAGATTCAAGTGCCCTAGCGTCATTTACGTATTTGCTAAGCATGGCAAAAACACCTGCAAGGGGTGAGTGTTCAAGGTACATAGTTACCCATTTATCCTCACTGCCATCTGAATTTACTCCATCACTGGCAACCAAAGCTGTTTTCGCTTTCAGACTGTTTCTTGCTTCTGTAAGCAATTTTTTGGTCTCTCCTTTATCATCTTTACCACCAAGGTCTTTATCTTTAACTGCTTTATCTAAAAGGCTCAAAAGATCTTCGCGGGTTTTATTGATGGATTCAAACACAGCGTCGCCGCGCATTTTTCCTGATGGAGCATAAGCCCAAGCTTTACCATCGGGTTTGCTGGGTTTATTTTCTAGCAAAAAGTAGTTTGCGTGAATTTCCATGTTATCACCTTGTGAAAGTTCAGGAACACCGCCTTTAACCAACAATGCTTCCGGTTCTTTTTTCCGTCCGTCAGACAAATCTTCAAGGTCGGTTTTTACACTTTCAATGTTCTTTTCAAACAGATCAGTAATTTTCTTGGCTTCATTGGCTATCGCCAAAGCAGCTCTTGCACTTGCATTCTCCTCTTTACCAATAGCTTTGAGGGTCATTTCATTCTTAGCCTTAATATTGCTAGTTGAGGTATTCAGTGAATTCTCAATCAGATTGAAGGCCTTAATGATCTCCTTCGACACGTTCAACGCCAGCAGAGCGGTCAACACGAGATACATCATGTTGATCATTTTCTGACGATTTGAAAGTCTACCACCTGCCATTTTTAACTCCTATCTTTATAGTTAACATGCAAAAATAAGAGCAATTAGCGTCCGCCACCCATAGCGCTAAGCATGTTACCGTATACGGTATTCAGGCTTGCAATGTTGGAGTTCAGTTTGGAAATTTCTTCTTTGAATTTAACTGTCTCATTTTCGCTGGCTGACAGGTTATTAACAAGATTAGAAAGACCGCCGCTAAGTGAACCCATAGAATTGGCTACTTCAGCAGTACTATTGCTAATCGCATTCATATTACTGGCAGCTGCGGAAACACTTTCAGCATACTCCTTGGTTGCAACGGCAGCATTAGACAGGCTTGCCATTTCTTTTACGTTGTTGCTGAGGCTCTGCAAACCAGATCCCAGGCTGGAAATTACATTGGAATCCACATTAGCTTCTTTGAGCATTGTATCAAGCTGCTGTCTAATGGTGCCTTTTTTCTTTCCACCATCGTCAGAATCACCGCCCGCCAATTCGGGATAAACCAAAGACCAATCCGGGTCCATGTAAACCGGTTCAAATGAAGAGATTGAGAAAATGACACACTCAGTACCCATTCCCACAATCAGCATAAGGTCAGCACCTTTCCAGTGCATGATTTTAAACAAAGCACCGGCAATTACAATCGCTGCACCAAAACCATAAAGAAAGTTCATGATTACTTTCCACTTTTTGGTCTCAAAGAAACTTTTTTCCATAAATATTATTGTTTGTTTTAGTTAGTTTTAGGTTGGTTATTTTTTGTCACGGTTTGAACGACCTATGTAAGTTTGTACACAACGGAAGCCCACATAGCACTTGCTGGTATCCTGGTATTCATATGTTCGGGCACCATTTTCAATAAAATAGGCTACATCTTTCCAGCTACCGCCACGAATTACTTTTCTTTTCAAGGTAACTGGTACCTCGCTTCCCGGACCTCTTTCAGGTACACGGCGGTAATTCTGACCATTCAAGTCGTGCACGATGGCATTGTTTGCTGTTTGATAATCGGTCCAAGTCCATTCGGAAACGTTACCATTCATATTATACAATCCAAAATCGTTCGGGAAATAAGAATCTGCCCGCACGGGATACACACCACCATCCACACCATAATCACCGCGAAGAGGCTTAAAATTGGCCATCGGACAACCCTTGCTGTTACGGGTGTATGGTCCACCCCAAGCATATTTGTTGCCAATCCGGTTGCCACGTGCGGCATATTCCCATTCGTATTCTGTGGGAAGGCGGAAATCTTCGGTATTGGGCAGCCCGATTTCATGCCAGTAGCTGAATTTACGGATTGTTCTCCATACACAGAAAGCATTGGCCTGGTGCCAGTTCACACCCACCACAGGATAATCATCATATTTGGGATGCCAGAAGTAAACACGGGCCATAGGCTCATTGAAGCTGTATGTGAAATCACGAACCCAGCAAAGGGTATCAGGGTAAATCAGTGTTTCCTCATCCTTGATGAATTTAGAGCGATCCATCGGATTGTACTTGTCACGATCCTGATTGGCTGCACTTACGTAATCGAACCATTGATATTTATACATCAGTTGTCTTGTGTCTATCTGGGGAATACCACGGAAACGCTCGCCTCCCTGATAGAAAAGGTCAGCAAGATCTTCCTTGTGCTTCTCCCAGTCAAGTTCTTTGCTGTAGTTGATGAAGCGGTTTCCGTCATCATCCTCAGGGAAGAAATAGGCATCATCATCCAGTTTATAACGGGCTATTGAATCCAGCACGTGATCTACAAACTGACGGTATTCGTTGTTGGTAATTTCTGTTTCATCCATCCAGAAGGCCACAATGGTCATCTGTTTGTTTGGCTCGAGGTAGGATTGAAATACGTCCTGTCCTGACTGTCCTGTGTGGAAAGTTCCGGAAGGGATGTAAACAGTACCGGGAGGCTGCGGATGGAACCATGGCCTCCTGTTGAGCACGCCCGTCAGATCACCCGTATCTGCAGGGCCACAGGCAAAAAAGATTACGGAAGTGGCAATCATTACACCCCGCAATTTGCTGTTTCTTAATGCTTTCACCAGCTGATTTACTATTTTATTTTCACTGATGATTCTGCTGATTATATTCCTTTTCATCTGGCAGTTTCGTTTTTGTATTCTGTACGTGAAGTTGCAAAAGTAGGTTTTTGTAATGAATACGCAACTATTTTTTTCTTCACCGAATGTATAACGTTATTTAATTTATTATATTGTGTGACTAATGATTATTCAAAATCCTTAGATCTGTTCATGTATCTGGGATGTCGATACACCTTTTCTATTCTTTCAGGTAAAGTAATTTTAAAACAATAATTAACCTGTAATTCATGCGTACCATTGCTGCTGCGGCGCAGGCTTTGCAGAGTTATATCATATGAGTAACCAATTCTGAAAAGCTGTGAACCTATACCGTTGGGTGAATTGCCTTTGATAGGAGGATAATAGCCCAGTAAAATAGAAGCGGCATCCACACCCAATCCCTGACCGCGGATAGACAAACCACCTGCAAATGTTTTATTCCAAGTTACCATACCCTGGGGGGTTAACTGGGGTTTTACAAAACCACCCTCTTCCATAACTGTCTTTATCATTATGCTGGGATCCAGGGTTAACGCAGGATTGCCCAGAAACTGCTCTTTGGTGTACCCGGCCATTATATAGAGGTGACGGGCAGATTTTACATTGATAACTCCACCTGAAGCTGCGTAGTTATATTCTTTGGGATTTACGTGAGACATAGAAATACCTGCGTATAGGTCTTTCATATTGGGATTAGAATACCATACACCTGCACCAAGTTCCGTTTTGGTATCACCTTGCAAGCTGGTAGGCACCAGAGGATCGTTGGGGTCGTGTGCCCGCATTTTTGTTCCGTCAATCTGACGTGTTATACTGGTTACATCAAAACCCAGACGAATACTGCTTCCATCGACCATATTGTAAGCTCCGGCCAAACCACCGCGCATGTAAGAATTGGATTCGTACGCAATTACTTCGTTTGTAAAACTAAAAAATGCACCTCCGTAATTGGTTAATGTTCCGGCGGTGTTTATGATATTTATGGGTGCCGTAAAACCAAAAGCATTGGTTTTGGGCATTACGTTGTTTATGAAATTTACAGGCGCAGTACCATTCTGGGTTTTAAAATAGCCTGTTTCATCGGCCAGACCCATCCACTGTCGATGGGCATTTGCATTTACGCAAAAACTACCTGATGCACCAGCATAGGCAGGGTTAAATAGAATTTTATTGAAAGCATAATGCGTGTAATACGGATCTTGCTGTGAAATCCCCTTGAAAGGCAATGCCAGCAGGGCCAGCAACAGTATTGTCAGTTTATTACTCATGCACACTACAGATGAATCGTTAATGCACAAATTTGGGGGTTTTTGTATGAATGTGCAAGTTTTTTACAATATTTTTAATTCTTATTGATTTGTATGTGTTAATAGTTCCCGGAACTCAGGAATTTGCAAGAATTATCAGTTAATCCTTTTATTTTATTGATATAATATTAATTATATATTTTTTTTGAGTATTGATAATGCGTGGATAACAAAACACAAGCAGCTATTGGTGTCCAATGAATTTTACATAATCTTGTAAACAAATTTATACATATTATGCCATCTATATTGGTCATTGATGATGAAGCTGCCATTCGGGGGGCGCTGAAAGAAATTCTCGAGTATGAAAAATACGAGGTGACCCTTGCGGAGGACGGCGCAAAAGGTTTGCAACAGTTGCAGAAAAACATTTACGATGTGGTGTTATGCGATGTGAAAATGCCCGGCATAGACGGCATGGAACTTCTTGACCGCGTGCAGATACTGGCGCCAGAAGTGCCCATGGTAATGATATCAGGGCATGGAACGGTTGAAATGGCCATTGAAGCCACCAAAAAAGGGGCGTACGATTTTATCACCAAGCCACCGGATTTAAACCGGCTGTTGATTACCCTTCGCAATGCAGTAGACAGGAACAACCTCGTATCCGAAACCAAAGTTTTGAAGCGTAAAGCTTCCAAAACCTATGATATCATTGGAGAAACACCGGCTATCCTCAAAATAAAGGAAACCATTGAAAAAGTAGCACCCACCGAAGCGCGCGTGCTGGTTACCGGTGAAAACGGCACGGGTAAGGAACTGGTGGCACGCTGGATTCACGAAAAAAGCCCACGGGCCAACATGCCGCTGGTGGAGGTAAACTGCGCCAGTATTCCCTCGGAACTGATAGAAAGTGAACTTTTTGGCCATGAAAAAGGCAGTTTCACCAGTGCCATCAAGCAGCGTATCGGAAAGTTTGAGCAGGCACATGGCGGAACTTTGTTTCTCGATGAAATCGGGGACATGAGTATGGCAGCACAAGCCAAGGTATTGCGCGCCATACAGGAAGGGCGCATTACCCGGGTTGGCGGAGACCGTGAAATAACGGTGGATGTGCGGATTGTTGCGGCTACCAATAAAAATCTGCCAGAAGAAATTGAAAAAGGCAATTTCCGCATGGATTTGTACCACCGACTCTCGGTTATTTTAATACACGTGCCTACCTTGAATGAGCGTACCGATGATATTCCGACCATTGCGGCCAATTTCCTTGAAAATATTTGTGCTGAAAACGGGCTTTCTGCCAAAAAATTTACCCCAGATGCTTACGAAGCGATGAAAGAAGTGAACTGGACAGGCAATATACGTGAGCTGCACAACGTAGTGGAGCGTCTGGTGATATTGTGCGGTGATGAAATAACAGGAGATGATGTATTCATATACAGCAATCCTGCTCAACGCGGATCGGATCCTTTTGGTGTGGTGGACAATTATGCAACGCTGCAGGACTTCAGGGACTGGGCCGAGAAAATCTTCATTGAGCGCAAACTGATTCACAACGCATGGAATGTAGCTAAAACCTCTCAGCAGATTGATATTCAGCGCAGTCACCTCTACAACAAAATCGAAAAATACAACCTGAAAAGGCGTTGATGGTAAAGCCCGGCTCCAATATGGAAGCTGCTATTGACTGCCTGCGAAATGGTGAAATTGTGGGCATACCCACAGAAACGGTGTATGGACTGGCTGCAAACGCCCTGAGTGCAGAGGCTGTAGCCAAAATATTCAGTGCCAAGAACCGGCCTTTTTTCGATCCGCTGATTGTGCATGTGCATGGAATTACTGAAGCTGAAAAATATGTGCATCCCATGCCTGAAAAGGCACAAAAACTGGCAACAGCCTTCTGGCCGGGACCGCTTACGCTGGTTTTACCCAAAAAAGAAATCATTCCCGACCTGGTAACTTCCGGCCATGATACTGTTGGCATCAGGGTTCCCTCCCACCCTGTCTGCCTTGAATTACTTAAAAAACTTGACTTTCCATTGGCAGCTCCCAGTGCCAATCCATTTGGGTATGTAAGTCCAACTACGGCAAAGCACGTCGCCGATCAGTTGGGTGATAAAGTATGCTACATTCTGGATGGAGGTCCCTGCCATGTGGGTGTGGAAAGCACCATTGTGGGATTCCCGCAGGGTGAGCCGCTTGTTTACCGTTTGGGGGGTATTGCGGTAGAGCAAATAGTTGCAGTTTTAGGACCGATTGCGGAGCAAATATACTCAGGCAGTAACCCCGCAGCACCCGGACAGCTGGATGTACATTACAGTCCGCGATGCAAGATAGTTCTATCGAATAACAATACGACACCCGACACCCCTGAAACCGTCTATCTGCGTTATACTGAGCCACTGGCCGGCATCGAAACGGAACGTCAGCTGATTTTAAGCCCAAAGAAAAACCTTGAAGAGGCTGCTGTGAATCTTTTCGCCATGTTGAGGCAGCTTGACAATGCAGGCTATAACTGCATTTTGGCAGAATTACTTCCTGAAACCGGCCTGGGAAGAGCTATTAACGACCGATTGCGCAGGGCTGCGGCCAAATGATTTAATCAAGGATAAACTCCAGGGTATTGGTAAGTAGCTCCACTGCTTGTGCAGGCAACTTTTCCGGTGCGGGGTGCGGCGTATTGAAGGTATGGTCGGCGTTTTCCATTTTTACCAACAATGCATGCCAGCATTCGTTGTGTAATTTTTCTGAATGAACTAAAGGAACCGATTTGTCATCCAGCCCGTGAATAAGCAACAGCGGTATCTGCAGAGAGCCTGCCGCTTCCATTACATTGTATTTTTCCTCATTCACTATCAGATTCTGCCAGTAAGCGTAGTTGAGCGGCATTTGTTGTCCTGTGCGGGCATTGGGAATAATCAACACCCCTTCCTTTTCCCACTTTTTCAAATCGGCAGAAGCAAACATGGAGGCATAATGGGCAACGGGCGCCCAGGCCACGACTTTGCTAATGAACTTAGAGGTTGAAGCCGCCACAATGGCGTTGGCCCCGCCCCTGCTATGGCCGCCGAGGATGATTCTGTCAGAATCTATGCCAAATGCTTCTGCTTGATTATGTACCCAGTTTATTACGGATTGTATCTCTGACAATTCACGTGTAACAGTATTTTGCGCGAATAAATCCAGCCGTGTAAAATCGGTGGGATGAGCCTCATCCACGCCATTAAAGGTGTGGTTGAAGGTAATTACAGCCACGTTCTCGCAACAGAAATAATCGGCTATACGGGGAAAGAAGCCCCAGTCACGAAAACCTTTAAATCCATGGCAGAAAATGAACACTGGCACATCAATTTCCTTCTCGGGCAGAAAAAGATGTGCGTTGATACGCTGACTTTCAGCTACCGGAATTTCAAGGTGTATCTTTTCGGCCATGATGCATAAAAAAAGCCTTGAATGGCAAGGCTTTTTTAGTACCCGGGGCCGGGCTCGAACCGGCACGAGTGTTACCCCATTGGTGTTTGAGACCAACGCGTCTGCCAATTCCGCCACCCGGGCAAAGTAGGAATGCAAAAATACGTCTTTCCCTCGAATTTCAGCATGCTGAACTTGATTTATTCGGTTATTCTTTGTACCCGTGGACCAAATTCAATGGCCTGCATATTCAGGATTTTGCCCTGACTGAGTTCAAATCTGAGGGCTGTGCGCACAATATGAAAACCTTTTATGCCGCAACTGCCGGGATTTACATACAGCATGTTTTTCAGGGCCGGATCGCGTTCTACCTTAAGAATATGAGAATGACCGCAGATGAGCATTTTCGGCGGATTGGCATATAGTTGTGATGTGATTTTGGGATTGTAACGCCCCGGCTTTCCTGCTATGTGGGTAATCCAGACGGTAATGCCTTCGGCGGTAAACTTGTTGTTCTCCGGAAAGATTTTGCGCAAATCATGTCCGTCCACATTGCCCCAGCAGGCGCGGACCGTTTTGCCCAGTTTTTCTAAGGCATCTAATAAGGTCAGGTTGAGCCAGTCTCCGGCATGCCATACTTCGTCGGCTTCGGCACAGTGTTTCAGGATTGCCTCATCCACCCAGCCGTGGCTATCGCTCAGCAACAGTACTTTCATGTTGTTTTTTGTTAAAAAAAATATTCCAGCCTGTGGAGGCCAGTATAATTAAGATTGGCATAACAGGCATAAGATAGCGTGCGCTGCCCACAGGCCCAATTAAGGCAAGGGTATAGATGACCGAAAAAATCAAAATCCATTTGTGGGTTATGTTTTTGAATACGGCAAAAATTGAAAGGCATATTTTCAGCAGCGCCAGCAAGGTAAAGAGAATAATATACAACCAAAATGCCGGGGGTTGCGAGGCCCAAAAACCTGAACTTGAATTATCCATAAAACCCCTTCCCTGCGGCAGTTGAAAGAAGGCAACCATATCGTATCTCCCGGGATCCAATAGTGCTTTAGCTGAGCCCAGAACATGCAAATAGGCATATTTTAATAGCGACATCCTAATGGCTTTTTGCGTTTCTGCCTGCATGAATTTGTATTTACCCGAAAACTTCATGCTGTCCATCTTGCGTGCCGCAATTTTATAATACAATTCCTCCCCCGACACATCGCCTTTTACCAGGTTTCGTATGTTGTATTCGAAAGCATTGGTTACGGGCATGGAAGTGTAGTGAAAAACCTCAGTTTGTCTCAAATTGAGCCATGAAATAAAAACCACAACTACGGAAGGCAGCACAAGCCAAAATTTTTGTTTAGTCTTTAGAAACCACAAGCCCCCAAATGCCAGCCATGCCAAGGGCATAAAAACCGCCTTCAACAACAATAATGCGGAAATAAATAAAGAAAACCGCACCCAACGCTTTTCAATAAAAGCAATCAGCAGACACAACAGCATCACCTGACAAAGTATATCGGGCATAAGCATAGCCGCATAGTAAAATTGGAGCGGATACAGCAATAGCAACACCAATGAGGTTTTGAAACAATAAGCCTTCCCTATTTTAAGCAGGAGTGTATGCATGAGTTTTGGAACCAAAGACGCAAGTATTATTTGAAACAACAGCAGCAGATTGCTGTAGTGAAACAGGGCAATTAACAGAGGGTAGCCAGGTGTGCGACGTGTTTCAGGCAGGCTCAGTTGATTACAGATATCCGAAGGCAAACAGGCGCTCCAGCACAATCCATTGCTGATATTATGTGCAGCATTTCGGTATTCTCCGGTGTCAACCAATTCCGCCGGACTGATCCATTGTTTACACAACACAAGCATCAAAAGCAACAGATACAGCCCATACAGCGGATGCTGCCACACAAATGTCCAAAATGCAATTACCCGCTGTTTCATATTACTTCAATACCCAAAAGCGCACCCCGGCGAGGATAATACCAAAAATAACGGTTCCGACTGCATATTCATAACGGGCAGTTAAAGTTACAATACTTATGAGAAACAGGAAGCCCGATACAAAGAGCATGGTTGTTCTTGGAGCGTTGGGATTTCCAATGGTTTGTTCCTGCAGTTTTCCGTCTAAACCATAAAATTCATAGGAAACAGCCTTTAATCCATCAAACCAAGGCGTGTGATAGGCCAATACGGTTTGACCGGGTGCAGACAAAATAACCTCACTGGTCACTTCTATTTGCGAATGATTGGCCAGGATAATAGTGAACTGCTTTTCACCGTTGGGCAAAAGGCTTTGGTAGGCCTCAGTGCAGGTGGTTTTAACAGTTTGAGGCGTTAAAAATTCATCGGTGGTATAAAAAATATTCAGCAGCAACAACACGCATGCTGTCAGTCGGGCCAGTTTCAACAGTTTTGCTTCCATAAAGCAGTTTGCGGCCCTCAGAGCAGTGGATTGTTAAATTACGGTTTCAGGATCCCACTGCTCCAGGTAGTCGGCGACCTTGCGCACAAACATTCCACCCAGCGCGCCATCTATCACGCGGTGGTCGTAGCTGTGGCTCAGGAACATCATGTGGCGTATGGCAATCACATCTCCGTATTCGGTTTCAATCACGGCGGGCTTTTTGCGAATAGCACCAATAGCCATAATAGCCACCTGAGGCTGGTTGATAACTGGTGTGCCCATCACATTGCCAAGAGAACCCACATTGGTAACCGTATACGTACCTCCCTGAATTTCATCGGGGGTAAGTTTGTTTACACGGGCTCTGTTGGCCAAATCATTTACCACGCGGGTAATGCCCAACAGGTTCATGGTATCGGCATTTTTAATAACCGGCACTATCAGGTTGCCATTTTGCTGTGCCACGGCCATCCCGATATTTATATTTTTCTTTTTGATGATTTTATCGCCGTCCACCGACACATTGATCATGGGGTAATCCTTGATGGCTTTGGCGATAGCCCATACAAATACAGGTGTGAAAGTAATATTCCCTCCATCGCGCTTTTTGAAGCTGTCCTTCACCTTGTTGCGCCAGTTTACAAGGTTTGTCACATCAGCTTCCACAAAGCTGGTAACATGCGGGCTGGTTCGCTTGCTCATTACCATGTGGTCGGCAATAAGTTTGCGTACGCGGTCCATTTCAATAATTTCATCGCCGGCACCCAACCTAACGGCCTCAGAAGCTGGTTTTTCGGTTTCTGTTTTTGGTGCTGCAGGCTGGGTTAAGGAAGGGGATGCTGCTGTTAAGGTGACAGAAGGTGCAGCACCGCGGTTTTGAACATAGTTCAGAATATCGGCTTTGGTAACACGGCCCTCTTTACCGGTACCGGGTAAGCGGTCTAGTTCCTCCATGCCAATGCCTTCGGTTCTGGCGATATTGAGCACCAGCGGAGAGTAAAACCTATCTCCACCAGAAGTAACAGCAGCAGGCTTTTCGGGCTGTGCAGTATTTACGGCAGCTACAACCGTTTTTTCTATTTCAGCAACAGGTGCTGGTGCAGAAACCGCGGCACCATCGGTTGCAATCATGGCAACGGGTTCACCCACTTTCACCACTTGTCCGTCTTTATAAAGTTGTTTTACCAAAATACCTGCTTCGATACTGGGTATTTCACTATCTACCTTATCGGTTGCAATTTCAACAATAGGTTCGTCTTTTTCAACCTTATCACCTTCGTTTTTGAGCCAGCGGATAATGGTTGCTTCGGCAATACTTTCGCCCATTTTGGGCATAAGGATAGGTTTTTCTGCCATAGTAAAGAGAGACAAAATTCGGGGTTTTTAGGGGTAACTGCAAATTTGAATGACGGAATGCTATTCTTCAGAACTACTTTCGTCGTTCATTCCCAGTTTTTTCATGTAAAAAGATACCAGTTTGAGTCTGTTATTATCATTGGTTTTCTGATATGCATAATGAAGATTGCGAAGCATTCGTTTCAGTATTTCCGGGGTTTCGCAGGTATCAAAAAAGGTGGGTTGTGATTCTACTTTGATAACCTGCAGGAAATCGCTGATATTCTTATGCAGAAAAATCTGTCCGCGGCTGAATGGATTGATGTAGAAAAGCACCGGTCCATAATCTTCCCTGTTTAGTTTTGAAGGTGGCTGAAACGGCACAATGGGTCCGAGGTGGGTATCATCACAATATGCAATAACGAAATGCTGGGGCAGGTTCACACCAAATACGGGCAAGCCAAGTTTTTGGGCCACAATCGCATATAGGTTACACATGGAAATGGGATTGCCTGAGCGGGTTTCAATCACACGGTTTATGAGCGAATTATCAGGATTGTGGTAGTCATTTGAATTGCCTTTGAAATTGTATCTCTCAAAGAAAATATGGTTGAGGATTTTAATCTTATCCTGGGGATTAGATGCGTTGTAGAGTGACATCCAGGCATCCAGACGCATTTTCTCCACAAAGTTTACCACCACCGATTCATCCAAGCCGGGATAATGGATTTTGCTAACCAGCAAGCAGGCCTGCAGAAGTAATTTATCTTTAGATTTTAACCAATCATCAAAGCCCGCGGAAAGTTCTTTGTTTTGAATATTACGTATAATTTTTTCGATGCGGCCGGCAAGGACAGGATCCTGGTTGGTAAGCCAGTATTGCTCGAGCACCGGTACTATAGGCGCACCTTCGGAAAGCAGGCGACCAGCTACGGTGCCTACTACCTGCTCATCGGTATCATCGAGCAGGTATAACATGGCTTTCAGTTCGGATTCCGAAATCATGTGGGTGAAAAATCAAAAATAGGGATTTTTGCGATGAAATACAAATGGATTGAAAATGCAGCAGGCTGGGGATTTGATGAGCTCTAATGCATAACCCTCCTTGTTGGTCTCGCCTTGCCAAATGCCCGGCGCAAAGACCGACAGGTTAGTGGTTTGGTAATGCGGAATATTGACGGGCCTTAAGCCCTGTGCTATGAAATAGTCCCCACCCAATAAACAATTAAACTGATAGACCAAATGGCGTGAAATTAGGTCCCTTTCACAGAGGGAATTAGAAGAGCAGAAATTAAAATTTATCGTTTTTTGCGGGCCGTAGCCTTTTTATCCGGTGCATTTTTCACCAGACCCATAACCTCTTCGTAGGTCAGGTCTTCGGGTTTTTTCCCGGAAGGAATTTTTACATTCTTTTTGCCGTGGCTGATATACGGACCATATTGACCCTTTAAAATTTGCAGGGTTTTGTCCTGGTCAAATTCCTTGATGATTTTGGCCTTCTCCCCTTCTTTCTTGGCTTCGATAAGCGGAATGGCCTCTTCCAGGGTAACAGCAGCAGGATTGCTGCCTCTAGGCAGACTCACAAACAAATCCCCAAACTTGATATAAGGCCCATAAGGGCCCTTATTTACGGATAGTTTTTGACCATCATACTCCCCTATTTCCATGGGAAACTTAGGTTCATTTGCCAGGTTTTGCAGGAATGCTTCAGCATCGTCCACTGAAAAGGCTATCAGTCTATGGTTTGAGAAAGACTGTGAAACTTTTCACCCACTTTAAGATAAGGTCCATGCATACCAACGCCCACTGTAACTTCTACGCCGTTAGACATGATCAATTTTTTTGGCAACTTAAATAAATTTAAAGCCTCATCCAAGGAAATATTCTCCATGGTCATTCCATGTGGAATTCTTGCAAAACGCAGGGGCTGTTCGTCGTCAAATCTGCCGATTTGTGCCATGGGTCCATATTGCCCCAAACGAACCAATACTGTTCTTCCGGAATGCGGATCCTGCCCCAAAATACGTTCACCGGTGACACGCACTGCTGTTTCAACGGTACGCTGGATATTTTCTGAAAAAGGATCATAAAAGGTTTGTAGCATATCCTGCCAGCCCATATTGCCTTCCGCAATTTCATCAAATTCCTTTTCTACGGATGCCGTAAAACCGTAATCCATGATCTGATCAAAGTGTTGAAGCAGGAAATCGGTAACGAGCATACCCATATCGGTAGGAAACAATTTTTTCTTCTCTGCCCCGAAATTTTCGGTTTTTACTTCACGTTTGATGCCGCTGTTGTTCATCAGCACAGAAACAAAGTTGCGGGTTTTACCGTCACGGGATTCTGAAGTAACATATCCCCGTTTTTGTATGGTGCTGATGGTTGGTGCGTATGTAGAAGGACGACCTATACCCAGTTCTTCAAGTTTTTTTACCAGCGCTGCCTCAGAGTAACGTGCAGCGGGGCGGCTGAATTTCTCTTCCGCTTTAATTTCGCTGTAAATCAGGCTGTCGTTGATGTTCACACGGGGTAATACTCCTTCTTCATCCTTTTCACCGTCGTCATCGTTGCTTTCGATGTAAAGCCGAAGAAAGCCATCAAACTTGATGACTTCACCCTCGGCAATAAAGGTTTCGCCGTTGGCTGAATTCCCAATACTGATTGTAGTTTTCTCCAGATCAGCCGTTTTCATTTGCGATGCAACAGCCCTTTTCCAAATAAGATCATACAGTTTTTTCTGCTGCGAATCATCACCGGCGGCTATTTTATCAAAATACGTGGGACGTATGGCTTCATGTGCTTCCTGGGCACTTTCATTTTTATTGCTGAATTTACGTACCTGGATGTATTGAGGGCCAAACATAGCTGAAATCTGTACTTTGGCAGCCGCGACTGCCAGTTGACTCAGGTTTACCGAATCGGTACGCATATAGGTAATATGCCCGTTTTCATACAGGCGCTGAGCCAGCGACATGGTTTTGGACACATCATACCCGAGTTTGCGGGAAGCTTCCTGCTGCAGCGTACTCGTGGTAAATGGCGGTGCTGGATTCCTATGTGTGGGTTTAACTTCAATATTCAGGACCTTGAAGTTGGCAGACTGAACCTGAACCAAGAAAGCCACCGCTTTATCTTCTGTTTTGAATTTACGGTTTAATTCTGCCTTTAGGGTTTTGCCCTCCTTGGTCGTAAAGGGTGCGGTAATCTTAAATTCAGAATGGCTTTCAAATGAATGTATTTCCCTTTCCCGCTCCACAATAAGGCGAACGGCAACAGACTGAACACGGCCTGCAGACAAACCCCTACTCACCCTTCGCCATAAAATGGGCGACAGTTCAAAACCCACCAGGCGGTCAAGCACACGGCGGGCTTGCTGGGCATCCACCAAGTACTTATCTATTTTCCGTGGGTTTTCTACCGCCTTTAATATGGCCGGCTTGGTTATTTCATTAAAAACAATGCGTTTGGTGCTTTCTTCCTTAAGATCCAGTGTCTCAAACAAGTGCCAGCTAATGGCTTCTCCCTCGCGGTCTTCGTCCGTTGCGAGCCACACCACTTCCGCCTCCTGGGCCATTCTCTTAAGTTTTTTTACCAGTTCTTTTTTGTCTGAATCAATCTCGTATTTGGGTTTAAAACCATTCTTAATGTCTATGGCATTGTCACCGCGGCTTAGATCGCGGATGTGGCCCATGCTTGAGGTGACGGTAAATCCCGCTCCCAGGTACTTTTCAATGGTTTTGGCTTTCGCCGGTGACTCAACAATTACGAGGTTCTTCATCTTCAAAAAGATAACGGTTAAACAAAAAATCTAGGGCGCAAAGGTAATGGGTCTAGTAATGAACCCGCTACTTGTTTGGATGCGAACCAGATAAATTGTACCGTTATCCACAGCGATATTACCCAAGGTAATAAATGATTTACCCACAGGCATAAAATTTTTGCTAATGGTTTGTATAACCCTGCCCTGAAGATCGCAGATATCGATATTTACAGGCATGCCCACCGTCAGGTTAAGTTCAAGTGTAGCGCTTTGCCGCGCAGGATTGGGGTAAATAGCTGCTTTTATTTCGTCTGTTTCAATCGTATGCGTTCTCGCATACCACTGGCTTACATTGATATCATCCAGCCAAACGGAATTTCCCGCATTGCTAATAACATCAAATCTGAAAATGGCATTTTTGGCCGTATCAAGTCTGCTCAATTGCGACAATGAAGGTATTGAGAAGAGTTTCCACTGACTTTTGCTGACAGGAATAAATCTAGGTTTGGAGGTTCCGCCCGAATAGGCCAGACCCGTTCCGGTACGTTCCAGGATCTGACTGTATGAATTTCCACAATCGGTAGAGACATAAACCCGCAAAATTTCAGTTGCGGTTACATCTGCCGTTGGCAGTGCATAAGCGGCGTAGAAGGAAAGACGTGCGGGCAGCCCGAGTTTGCCAAGCTTACTGAGATCGTATGAAGGTGTACGGAAGCTAAAAACCGTACCTGCGGTTACTGAGGAAGTGATTATGGCCTGATAGCTTTTGCTGCCAGTATATGCCACAGTATCGGCGATAGTAAAGCGTGCACCTGCAGGTGATAAGTGTATAAAACCCCTTGTAACAGGATCACTTTCAAATTTTTCTTCGGCATTCGGATAAAGGGCTGCATCCTGGCCTACCACCTCAATATAATCGGTTACCGATGAAGTATTGCTTCCTTTTGCATTTTGAACAGTTAGGGAAACAGGGTATTTGCCGGCAGTTTGGTAAACTACTACAGGTGATTCAGCAGACGATGAGGGTGAAGAAGAACCGGTAAGAGTCCAGCTTCGGGCAGTAACGGTAGCCTTACAGCTCATATCGTAAAACTTCACGGGCTCACCGGCGCAGACAATTCTATTTGAAGAAGAGAATGCTGCTGTAGGAGGTGTGGATGTGTTTGGTGTAATTCCCGTTACCAGCAGGTTGGCTGCCGACACATTGCTTGAGCGTGGTGCTTTGACCAGATAGCTGTGCATGATGGCTTTTTGTTGCAGGGTAAACATGGCCATGCAGTTACCTTCACTGTAATCCATGAAATTTTCCCACTGGTCGGGAAGGTTTGGATTGTCGGTCGAACAGCTGTTACCATTGGCCGGACAGTTGGCGTTGGTAAATGTAGAAGCAACAGGTGGTGTATCATCGCAGTTGTCCTGAGAATTGCAACCGCCCTGAAAGGTATGAAACAAACCCAGCCAGTGACCAACCTCATGGGTAAGAGTTCTACCACTGTCCCTGAGTACAGCCGTACCAATGGTTCCAATGCGGTCGTTTCGCACTACAATCCCGTCAACCAGTGCAGAGGTTGCAAAAGGGAAAACGGCATAACCCAGGGTGATTCCATTTCCGGAAGAACCAATGCTGGTTACCACCCAAATATTCAGGTATTTTGTGTAATCCCAGCGCACCAGTGATTTTACTTTGGCATTGACCTGATCTACTTCTACGCCAAAGGGGCTGTAGACACGGTTAATACCGTCGGTACATTTACCGGCCGGATCAATATTTGCCAATTTAAACTCTATTTGGCAATCCGCAGCGACAGCAGTAAACTGGCTGCGTATTTTGGTGCGGTTAGGGTTTAAGAAGTTAAAATCCTGGTTTAAAATTCTCACCTGATCAAGTATCTGTTCACGACTGATATTTTCGGGACCGTTTGTATGAATAACATGAAAGACAACAGGGATAGTGTATTTGGCAGCCCTGCGCGATGGATTTTTAGCAGCGGCACGTGCCTCCTGAGAATATGATTCACGTTTTGCTGCAAGAGAAGGATCGTCCTTCAGCATCTGCTGATACAGCAGCTCTGTGCCACAGGAATGTTCGTGGTGAAACTGGGCGGAAAGCTTGACGGAACAGACACTCAGAAGTGCCAATACAGTAATTATTCGCTTCATATTGTACTGCAAAAATAACCTTTTTGATATAGCATGGTTTTGAAATTCTACACGGATGACATTTATATGACCTTAGTACCCCAAAGGAAAGAAGGCATCGGGATGGTAATACAGATGGCGGCTAAATGGTGTTGAAACAATGGAAATAACATCAAACCTTAGGGGACCATCGTGCGGAAATTTTCGGAGATAAAGCTGAGCGGCAAGGATAAGTTTCTTCTGTTTGCCGGCATTGACCATGTCCTCCGGGTGCAGATTGCCCAATTTATCAAATCGTGATTTAACTTCTATAAATACTATTTTATTGCCGTCCCTGGCTATGATATCTATCTCCAGATGGCCTGTCCTCCAGTTCCTGTGAAGTACTTCAAATCCCTTGTATACGAGGAAATCTGCCGCATGGATTTCACCGTTTTCACCTGTCTGTCTTGCAGAACCCACAAAAACGAAAATACAATATGTTTTACAAAAAAGCAAGCATTAAAATTCCGTAATTTTGCAAGCATGCAAAAATGCCATTTGCTGGATCCAGGAATGATGGACTATAAGCAAGCCTGGGACATGCAGCTGGCCTTATTTCAGGAAAAGATAGAATCGAAGGCGGCCGGTGAAAACCCCAACCATGATTTGATTTTTGTGGAACATCCACATGTATTTACGTTTGGCAAAAGTGCAGAGCGTAAAAATCTGCTGGCGGATACTGAAACCCTCACCCGAA
>Ga0194128_10002617_pt1 | contig 28805 bp, 28 predicted proteins | sample TA2KigCa65mmetaG_FD_148650 | JGI IMG/M metagenome (GOLD analysis project Ga0194128, IMG submission 148650) | Freshwater microbial communities from Lake Tanganyika, Tanzania - TA2015037 Kigoma Deep Cast 65m | ecosystem: Environmental > Aquatic > Freshwater > Lake | place: Tanzania: Lake...
AAAAGCAAGAGACATTTTTCTTTGGTGTTGCCGAGCGGAGCGAGGCAGTGGCGGGGCGGGTCAGTCTGTTTTCCGCTCGAAAAAGGTTCGCGCAAAGGATATAATTTCACCGTAGCGAACAAAGTGAGCGAATGAGGGTAGCCGTGCCGGGGGCACGGCGTGGGGGATTCGAAAAGGTTCTCCCCTATTCAGCACTCATATCCTTGAGTGCTGGATGGGAAACCTGTACTGATCCTGTAAGGATCGAAACGCGAAGCGGTCCCACCGTCTCCGCAGTAGAAGAGATGTTATAATTAAACTGTCAAAGAACCTGAAAACAAATCGGCTCGAACCATATTTTGCCTGCCCCGTAGTGAGCTCCGCTCTACTTACTGGGGTAAGGGCAAAAGAAATTTTTTCATTTAAGAGAGGCTAAAAGGCCTTATTTTTATTGCTTAAATTAAGCTTGACAATATGGCTTTAAGTATGTCATATCAGCCGCGTGGGATATTGTACTTTGATACGAAGGCTTGAGTACAAAACAAAGAAGAGAATTGACTTGCTGGTGTGTTATCAAGCGGATCGTCTTCTTTCATTGCACTGAACTTTGAAAAAATATGAAGCCGTTCAAACTGAAAAATGTTGGATGGGTTGCGTTCTGCATTCTCATGGCGTTGATGGTTGGTGTTCTCTGTGCCGCACTTATGGGCGCTAAGACCATCGTCGGTGTGCTCTTTTTCATCGCCGTGTTTGTCGTTTGGCCATGCACGGCCATCAGCGACTAATCGACAGACTCCGCAGCCATTCCACGGCATAGTGGTACAACCACTCGGTGAAGTAACCGTCAAACTTTCAACCGACCGCACTTTGCGCAAGCACTGTGCGGTTTAATTTTTCTGCTCAGTCGGTTATACTTCTTGTATTCGCTTCGCGAATTCTGATTGAATTCCGCCAAAGAAAAACTTGAAATTGTTAATTTTTGCGGCGGCCTCCTTCGTCAAGACTTCGGACGGCCAAGGAGCTGCTCCGAATTTTTTCACCCCCATTTTCCGAGCCGCGCGAAGCGCGGCGAGCAAACTCCGTTCGAGCTATTTTAAGAATACACCGCAAGAAAAGTTGCTCATTTTGACAAGGAGGCGAGCAACGTGCCTGCACATCTGGCGCGCGAGAGGTGACGCATGGTTTCGTTTTCCACAGTGGGAGACGGCCGTGCTACACTACTTGTAATGGATGAGATGGTCATCCATCCTGTAATCGTATAAGCAGCTAATTTAGATACATGCGCATGAATACACAACGTGGCATCGCGCCCATTGCGGCCATTATCATCGCACTTCTCGTCGTAGGCGGGGGCGCGTACGGAGTTAAGAAGGTAGCGGACAAGAAAAAGGAGAAGAGAGAAACTCCTACAGCGGTTGATGCAGGTATGCCCGTGCCGGACACACAAACGCTTGAAATGGAGACAGCAAAAGAGACGACCGTGACTTACACCTCTGCCGGGTTCGCGCCGAAAACTATCACGATTAAACGAGGAGGCACCGTGGTCTTTGAGAATAAAACCAGCAAGAATGCTTCGGTCGCCTCCGATGAACATCCGACGCATCTCCTTTATCCCGAGTTTGACCAGTACAAGACAGACCAACGCGGGAAGACAGAGTTCCGTTTTACCTTTGAGAAGGCTGGAACGTGGAAGTACCATGACCATCTTAATGCTATAATGGGAGGGACCATCATCGTCACGGAGTAGGAATAATTCTCTATCGTTTTATATCGTATACATCTGTATTTGTGTATTGTTTGACGACAATAGAGATAAAGAGGTATGCGCTTCGTGACGTAAAATACCAGTATGAAGCGTGTTTATATTCTTCTTGCTCTCATTCTCATCGGACTTGGCGCCTGGTTCTGGAACGTCACGGTGGAAATTGGAACGATTGGCGATACTGCGAGCGAGCCGAATGAGGAAAATCTTTTTTCTCCAATGTCTCAAGAGGTGGAAACTTCTGGGGAACCCGTGTCCTCCGCGACTTCCCCTCCGAAGACAAGCCCCTCTCCTGTCCCGAAGATACCGGGCGTTCCAGCAACTCCATCTCCTGAACGCCCCGTCCCCGCGAGCAAAAAAGCGGATGTTGCCATATCTAAGTTCATATTCACGCCGAGTCCGCTCACGATTAACAAGGGTGCGACAGTCGTGTGGACAAATAAAGACGACGTGACCCATACCGTCAGCTCAGATTCCGGACTCTTTAGCAGCGGGGCAATCATTAAAGGCAACACATACTCGTTCACGTTTGAAGAAACCGGCACATTCCCCTATACCTGCGGCTTTCATCTGGGCATGCAGGGCGTGGTGGAGGTGGTGGAGTAAACTGGCCAAAACACAGACCGCACAAAAACCAAACAAATCACAAATGACACAAACATTACAAACTCTTCTTGTGTTTTGAGTGACTGTGTTTTGTTTGGGCTTTGGATACTGTGCTTTGTGTCTTTAGAAAACAGGCGCTATGAATAGAACAGCAATATTGCTCCTGCGCGTTTCGTTAGCGTTCGCGTTTCTCTACGCCGCCTACGGCTTCTGGAGTAACCCAAATGACTGGCTGGGATACATTCCCTCGTTCGTCCGCGACATTGGCCTGTCGCAAGGAGTTCTCCTGATGCTGATTGTGGGGGTGCATCTTATTATCGCGCTCTGGCTGCTTTCAGGTTGGCGCATCTTCATCCCTTCAATCCTTGCCGCCATTTTTTTCGGCTCGGTCGTGTATTTCAACCAAAATCAGCTTGATGTTCTCTTCCGTGACATCTCGCTCGCTCTTGTGGCCTTTGCACTCGCGCTAAGTTCGCGAAGGTAACTCTTGTGCTCCTCTTCGGAGCACGCAGACTAAAGCCTACGAAACATGCGGGTGCGACTTTTTGCGTATAAAAAGAGTTATAGTGTGCGTCTTCCCTAACAGCTAAGAGCTAAAATCTAACAGCTTTTTTATGTGCGGAATCGTTGGATATGTAGGCCGCCGGCAAGCGCTCCCCATCGTACTTGAGGGGTTGACCCGCATGGAGTACCGTGGGTATGACAGCGGCGGAGTCGCGGTTGCCGGGGCGGAAACCATAAAGTGCGTCAAGGCGAAGGGTAAAGTCGCGCTTCTCAAAGAAAAGTGCCGAACAGAAACACTGGAAGGTGCGGTCGGCATCGGCCACACGCGCTGGGCGACGCACGGCGAGCCGAGCGAACGGAACGCCCACCCGCATAAAGACTGCTCGGGTGATATTTTCGTCGCGCACAACGGCATCATAGAAAATTATCAATACCTCAAAAGTCAGTTATCAAAAAAAGGGCACCGGTTTGTTTCGGAGACTGATACCGAAGTTATCGCGCATGCGATAGAGGAATATGCGAAGACGGAAAAGAACCTTGCTACCGCGGTTAGGTTAGCTCTCAAAGATTTGCGCGGGGCATTCGGCATCGTGGTGCTTTCAGAGAAACATCCGGGCATGCTCATCGCGGCGCGGTTCGGTTCTCCGCTTATTCTCGGGCTCGGCAAAGAAGAAAATGTGATTGCTTCCGACGCAACCGCCATCCTCCCTCTCACGAACCGTGTTATCTACCTGAACGACGGGGATATGGTGACGCTTACGGAAAACGGGTATGAGATCTCCGGCTTCAAAAATGGAAACGGGAAACAGGAGCGGAAAGCAACGACGATAGAATGGAAGAGCGGCACAGCGGAGCTTGGCGGGTTCCCGCATTTTATGCTGAAAGAAATCTATGAACAGCCGCGGGCGCTCCGCGACACGATGCGCGGACGGCTCCTCCTTGATGAAGGCACGGTACGATTCGGAGGACTCAAGCCCTTTGAAGACCGGCTTCGCTCGCTTGACGCGGTAACGCTCGTTGGCATGGGCACGGCCGGTTTTACCTGCCTCGCGGGCGAATACGCGATTGAAGAGCTCGCGGGAATACCCGCGAAACGCGAGGTCGCGTCTGAATTCGCGTTTCGCCGGTCCGCGCAAAGTAAGCAAGGCTGCCTCATCGCGGTGTCACAATCGGGCGAAACGGCCGATACGCTGAACGCCATTAGGGAAGCGAAACGCCAAGGAATGCTCACGCTCGGTATCGTCAACGTCATCGGTTCCACCATTGCGCGCGAAGTGGATGCCGGTATTTACAATCACGTCGGGCCCGAAACGGCGGTTGCTTCCACGAAGGTGAGTGTGTCACAAGTGTTGCTCCAGGAAATGTTCGCGCTCTATCTTGCCCGCATGCGCGGACTCTCCAAGTCGGAAGGCCAGACTATCATTAAAGAAATGCAGAAACTCCCCGCCTACGTGGAAAAGATTCTTTCGAGTGCGAAGAGTATCAAGCAGCTCGCAAAGAAATATAGAAAACACGAAAACTTTTTCTGCCTTGGACGCAAATACAATGTAAGTTCGGCTCTTGAGGGCGCGCTTAAACTCAAAGAATGCTCGTACATTCATGTGGAGGGCGGCAATATCGCCGAACTGAAGCACGGACCTATCTCGCTCATTGATAAGCGGATGCCGGCAATCGTTATCGCCCCAAAAGACAGTATGTATGAAAAAAACAAATCAAGCATTCAGGAGATAAAGGCGCGCAGAGGGCCCGTTATCGCGATTACGACTGAGGGTAATAAAGAGCTTGCGAAAGTCGCCGATACGGTTCTCTATATTCCGAAAACGCTTGAAATGCTTACTCCCATTCTCGCGTTTGTTCCCATGCAGCTTCTCGCGTATTATCTTGCTGTGGAGAGAGGCAACGACGTGGATAAGCCGCGCAATCTCGCCAAGAGCGTAACCGTTGAGTAGATTTAAGTTGTAAGATTTAAGATTAAAGTAAGAAGAAGATGCGTGTTGAAGATTTGAGCGTGTACAAGAAGTTGTGCGACCTCCACTTGGAAGTGCATGAAATCAGTTTGACCTTTCCGAAGTCCGAATTGTACGAACTCGGCTCGCAAGTACGGCGTCCTTCTAATTCGGCGCCCGCGAATCTTGCCGAGGGATTCGGGAACAAGTACACCGCCATCTTCACGGAGTGCATCAGCCGTTCTCAAGGGGAAATCCGAGAAACAAAGCATCACCCCCTCACGGCACAGAAAAAAGGTTATACTTCGAGAGAAAAGTGTGACGGACTTTGCTCTCGCTACGAAGAATGTTCGAAAATGCTGCACGGATTAGAAAACGCCCTGTTGAGAAAAAGGAAGTGATTCCGGTTTTACTGAAATCCTAAATCTGTAATCTTAAATCTATCGTGAAAGCACTCGTATTTGATACAACGCTCGGCTCTTGGGAATCCACCCGCGGATTTGAACTGCGGGATGTTCCTGCTCCGGTTTTGGATGAAAAAAGAGACCCGACCGACGTGGATAAAGTACTCCTGAAAGTGCACTATGCGGGCATTTGCGGAACCGACCGAGGCATTTGGAATCGCGCGGCGTTCCGCGACCAGATACTTGGAAGCCTGGCCGATGAACGGAAGGTCGGTCCCGCGAGTAATGCGGGAACCAGACGCATTCTCGGCCACGAATTCTTTGGCGAGGTCGTCGCGCTCGGAAGCAAGGCGTCTTCCATCACCCCCTTCCCGCTTAGGGTCGGCGATTTTGCGGCACCCGAATCGCACGTTGTTTGCAATAAGTGTTTCCAGTGTCTCCGTGGCGAAAAACACGTCTGCACAAACGAGAAAATCCTCGGCATATCGCATGACGGCGGGTTCGCCGAATATGTGAAGCTTCCTGCCCACATTGTTTGGAAAACCGATACGACAAAAATCCGCCCCGAACTCGGCACTTTGCAGGAGCCGTTCGGTAACGCCGTACACGCGGGGAGCGTCGTCCCGCTTAAAGGTAAAACCATTGCCATCTTCGGTCTCGGCCCCATCGGCCTCTTTCTCCTCCTCGTCGCGCGCAGCCTTGGCGCCACAACCATCATCGGCATTGAACCGAATCCTGTCTCGCAGGATATGGCGAAAAAGCTCGGCATTGATTATGTGATTCCCCTAAAACCAACTTTACAAAGCAAAGTTGGTTCGGGCGAACATTCGTCAAAGACGAGTGTTTTAGCCCCTTCCACTTACCGCCACAACCCCGAAGTCATTGCCGAACTCATGCGAATCACCTCCGGACTCGGCGTGGATGTCGCCTTTGAGATGGCGGGGTTTAACTCTTCCTTCAACAATGCGTTGTTCGCGACAAGGCGTGGCGGCGATGTAATCGCTTTTGGCATCAAGAGCGGCGACTTTGTGCTTGAGGACTTCAACCGTTTCATTGTGCGAGGTCTTACCGTGCATGCGGTCATCGGTCGCCGCCTCCCCGAAACCTGGGAGGCTACCCAGAAGCTTTTTGCAGACACTTCCAACAAGATTCAGGAGAACATTTGGAACGTGATTCTGGACCAAGGGAAGAGTACCATTTTGCCCTTGAAGGATTATACTAAGGAGCGATTTGAAGATATGATGGCGAAACATCCTAAACTCCTGATAGAAATCTAATATTGAATATCAAATCTCGAATATCGAAAATGAAGAAAAATTCAATATTAAATATTCAAAGTTAGATATTTCTCGATATTAGGTATTCGAAATTCGATATTAAGAATTTATGTTTTCACCCAAACTCCAAACCGAAATACAAAATGAACTCCAAACGATGCGCGAAGGCGGTTTTTTCAAGACTGAAAAAACCATTGAAGGACATCCCGGTACCGAAATAAAAGTGGACGGAAAAAAGCTGATTAATCTCTGCGCCAATAACTACCTCGGTACATCCCAGCAGAAAAAAGTCATCAAGGCGGCACAGAAAGCGCTCAAAGACTATTCACTCGGCCTAAATAGCGTACGATTTATCGTTGGCACGACCGATTTACATAAAAAGCTTGAAGCGGCCATTTCAAGATTTTTGGGGACTGAAGATACGATTCTGTACACGTCCTGTTTTGACGCGAATACCGGTCTTTTTGAAGTTCTGCTTGGCGAAGGCGACGCGATTTTTTCGGATGAGTTTAATCATGCTTCTATCATTGACGGCGTGCGCCTCTGTAAAGCAGAACGTTTTCGCTATACGCACAGCGACATGGCGGTGCTCGAAAAACAGCTTGCCGGGGCAAAGAATTTCCGGAGAAGGCTTATCGTAACCGACGGCGTCTTTTCAATGGATGGGGAGATTGCAAAGCTGGACGAACTTAAGGTTCTTGCTGATAAATATGATGCCATCTTTGTCGTAGACGATTCTCACGGTACGGGAGTCCTGGGGAAGACCGGCCGCGGAAGCATTGAGGAAAAGGGCGTCTTGGGCAAAGTGGACATTATTACCTCCACCTTCGGCAAAGCGCTCGGTGGCGCGGGTGGTGGATTTACGACGGGCAAAAAGGAAGTGATCGACCTGCTTCGCCAGCGTAGCAGGACCTACCTGTTTTCGAACAGCTTGATGCCCGCTATTGCGGGGGCGGCACTGCATGTGATAGAACACTTCGACAAGGAATTCTTGCCGCTTAAGAAGAAGCTCATGGAAAACACCGTTTACTTCAGAACAAAACTAGAAAAATTGGGTTATATTTTGGGCGGAGGAGGCCATCCGATTACTCCGATTATGACGATGGACGAGCGCAAGACGATGGCACTCGCGGATGAACTTCTCAAAGAGGGTCTCTATGTGAGAGGGTTCGCCTATCCGGTAGTGCCGAAAGGCAAAGGCAGAATCCGCGTCCAGATTTCCGCGGCACACACGAAGAAGCAACTGGATAAAGCGATTGAGGCGCTGGAGAAAGCAGGAAAGAAATTAGGCATTATCGGTTAGTTTTGTTCGTATTTTCGTATCTTAATTCGTAAGTTCGTATTGTTATGAAAACCGTTGTCATCATCGGCGGAGGAACCGCCACTTTCACACTCCTCTCGGGACTCAGGCAATTCCCCACCAACAATATTGTCGTGGTTTCTACCGCAGATGACGGCGGTTCAACCGGCATTCTGCGAAGGGACCTCGGCGTGATGCCGATGGGTGACATCCGTCAGTGTCTTGTCGGCCTCTCTTATACCGTCCCCGCGCTTCAGAAGCTCTTCATGCACCGTTTTGACCGCGGGACGCTCCGGGGACAGAGTGTCGGGAATATTCTGCTCGCCGCGCTTCAGGAAGTAACGGGTAGCCCAGAGGGCGCCATTGCCGAGGCGGCCCGTCTCCTCAACGTGCGGGGAGAAGTGCTTTTCGTGTCCAAAGAACCAACAACGCTCTCCGCGAGACTTTCCGACGGCACGCGAATTTCGAGCGAACACGAGCTGGATGAACCAGTTATGAAAAAACGCGCGCCCATCGCAAAACTGATGCTGTCCCCCGCGCGAATTTCCGGGGCGAAAATTCGTTCTGGTGCGAAAGTGGCAGCGAACCCACGCGTCCTAGACGCTATCGCGCGCGCCGATGTCATTGTTCTCGGTCCTGGTGACCTGTATACGAGCACCTTTCCCAACCTCCTTGTGCCCGGTATCGCGGAAGCGATAAAGCACTCGTCTGCGAAGAAGGTGTTTATCACAAACATCATGACGAAACTCGGCCAGACCGACGGTTTCCGCGCGTCCGATTTCGTTCACGAGGCGAATAAGTACCTTGGCGCGGCGGAAGGAATATCGTTGATTGATACCGTTATCGTGAACATCAAAAAGCCCGCTACGGAAGTACTCGCGCTGTACAAAAAAGAGAAGGCGGGTGTAGTGGAGCCCGACATTGAGGCCATTAAGAAAACCGGCGCGAAAGTTGTAGCCGGAGAGTTTCTTTCAAATCACGTGCATAAGAAACAAAACGGCGATGCGTTGAAACGAAGTCTTATCCGCCACGACGCGGAAAAGACAGCGGAGATTATATGGAACCTCATAAAATAGCTTATAGCTGTTAGCTTCCAGCTTTTAGTTTCAGACATGGAGATACAGAAAAAGGGAAAGGCGAATGCGATACGACTTGCTGCCGTAGAAAACGGCGAGGAGCTTGGTGTGATGTACCTTTACCTCATCAGGAACGACTCGCACAAAGAGCCGTATGGCCTGCTTGAAGATGTACTCGTAAAAGAGAAACACCGGAAAAAGGGTGTTGGCAGCGCGCTCGTCAAAGAGGCTATTGCGGAAGCTCGGCGCCTCCACTGCTACAAAGTCATCGGCACGAGCCGTCTTTCGCGCGAGGGTGTCCACGCGTGGTACGAAAAGCTCGGCCTCAAAAAGCACGGGTACGAATTCCGTATCGACCTCTAGTCTTCCTCTATCGAAAGTAAATCCGTTTAGCACTAGCTGCTTGGGCGCTTATTGCAAGATCGCTAGGTAAGCGTTGCGAGGAGTTCCCGATGGAGCCTGCCGTTCGTTGCGAGAATCGTGGTGGAGCTAGCCATGATATCGTCCCCTTTCATGTCCGTTACCGTGCCTCCGGCTTCTTTGACGATGAGCGCAGCGGCGGCAAAATCCCACGCATGAATGCTGATGCTGGCGAAAAAGTCGATTTGACCCGATGCCACCATGCACATCTCGAGAGCTGAACCGCTGAAGATTCGCCAGCGATAGGCGCCCTTTTCGATTTTTGCGATGAGTGCCGCACGGGACTCTTTGTCTCCCCAATCCCAACCGAGGTCGCCGATACTTCCTGCGAGAGATGCTGTCGCCGATATATGAAGGGGTGTGCCATTCTTAAACGCGCCTCCACCTCGTAACGCCGTAAAGGTAACACTCCTCACCGGATCAGAGACCACCGCTATAAGTGGCCCGTGAACATCCCAGAGCGCGAGCGAAATGGAACAATGAGCAATGCCTCGGATGTAATTGGTCGTCCCGTCTATCGGATCAATGTACCACGTGTATACCGCTCCGGCCTTCGAGGCACCCTCCTCTCCCACTATCGCGTGGTCGGGAAATCTCTTGCTGATAGCTTCTACAAGTATGCGCTCGATCTCCTTGTCTGAATCCGTAACTTTGCTCTTTCGAGCATCGGTTTTCTGACGTATACCGATTGCATTCCCAAATGATGCTAAGAAAACCGGCTCGGCTTTTTTGACCGCTTCGAGTGCGACATCTAAAAATTTTTGATGCTCGTCTTGCATGTTAGGCTATACTATCACTAACTCCACAGTATTCACAAAGGTTATGCAACTAAATACTCTCATCGAAACCGCAGCCCATACCACCGAGCCGCAACGCAAGGCGCTGCGGAAGCTTCGGATAAAGACGGTGGAAGATTTGCTCTACCACTTCCCTTCGCGCTACGGCGACGTGGCGGAAGTGCGAAATATCGAAAGCTTGCGAAAAGGAGAAGAAGCCGTCGTGTTCGGGACCATTTCCAAGCTGGAAGCCAAGAAAGGTTTCCGAACCAAGATTACGATGGGGAAAGCTGAACTCAAAGACGACACCGGCAAGATACAGGTCGTGTGGTTCAACCAGCCCTATCTCGCCAAGATGATTCCCGAAGGTGCGCTGGTGCGCGTGGAAGGTAAAGTGTCGCAGAGAAGAGTTAAGAGTACAGAGTTAAGAGTTAAGAATGAAAAAGGAACACTGTACTTTAGCAACCCGAAAATAGAGCGCGTGAATACAGTCCCGACTGGCGTCGGAGAATCGCTCTTCGGCGAAGTGGGAGAAACTCATCATCTTCATCCGGTGTATCCGGAGTCGCGCGGCGTGACGACCAACTGGCTCTTTCACGCCATTCAGAAAGCCATCAAAACGGGCGTACTTGAAACACTCATCGACCCGATTCCCGATGAAATCCTCAAAAAGTATCACCTTCCCTCGCTTAAGACCGCGCTCGTCTGGATTCACGCGCCACAAAAGACAGGTGACGCGGTTGCGGCGCGCAAGCGCTTCGCGTTTGAGGAAGTGTTTTTCATCCAGCTCGAAAAACAAAAAGAACGTAAGCTCTGGCAGCGGGAAACATCATTCATCATCGACAAGGGCGAGGAACACATTGAAACGTTCGTGAAGCGCTTTACATTCTCATTCACACACGCGCAGAACCGCGCGATAAGCGGGATACTTTCTGACTTTAGAAAAGGCGTGCCTATGGCACGGCTACTGGAGGGCGATGTCGGGAGCGGCAAGACGGCGGTGGCTGCTTCAACTGCATACGCAGTGGTGACGTCTCGCCCGAAAGGTCAGGACTTCGGTACCCTCCAAGTGGCGTACATGGCGCCCACCGAAATCCTCGCGCGGCAACAGTTTGAAGACTTTATTTCCTTTTTCTCCCATCTCCCTATCAATATTGGATTGATGACAAGCAGTGGATGCGCTAAGTTTCCCTCTAAAGTGGCCCCTCACGGGGCAACCGATATTTCACGCTCCCAACTATTGAAATGGGTCGCAAACGGCGAGATTCCCATTCTTATTGGCACTCACTCGCTCATTCAGAAAACGGTGCGGTTTAAGCACCTCGCCTTTGCGATTATTGACGAGCAGCACCGCTTCGGGGTCAACCAGCGCAAGGCGCTGGTGCATAAAGAAGAGCGTATGCCCCACCTTCTCTCTATGACTGCTACGCCTATACCGCGGACACTCGCGCTTACCATTTATGGCGACTTGGACTTAACAGTACTGGATGAACTGCCGCCCGGAAGGAAGCCGGTTATCACCGAGGTTGTCGCGCCGAAGGACCGAGACGCGACATACGAAAAAATCAGAAAGGAACTCAAGGCGGGTCGGCAGTGCTACATCATTACTCCGCGCATTGAGGAACCAGACCCTGCGAAACCCGCCCGAACGTACCGAGATCCGTTCGGTACGGGCGGGGAATTTGCGGTACAAGCCCGTTCCGCGAAAGCCGAGGCGAAACGGCTCAAAGAAAGAGTGTTTCCCGAGTATGAAATCGGCGTCATGCACAGCAAACTCAAAGACACCGAGAAAGAGCGGGTGATGGAGGAGTTCAAAGATGGCAAAATCAATATTCTCGTCTCCACTTCAGTCGTGGAAGTCGGTGTGAATGTCCCGAACGCAACTATGATTATCATTGAGGGCGCGGAACGGTTTGGCCTCTCCCAACTGCATCAGCTTCGTGGTCGCGTGCTCCGCAGTTCGCATCAAGCCTACTGCTATGTCTTTACCGAAAATATGGGAGCAAAGACTGTTGAGCGATTACATGCGCTCAAAACATCTAAAAACGGTTTTGAACTCGCCGAATACGATCTTAAGTTCCGCGGCGCGGGCGAACTTTCCGGCTCTTCGCAATGGGGCGTCTCCGATGTCGCGATGGAAGCACTTCAGAATCTCAAGATGGTTGAAGCCGCCCGCGCCGAAGCAAAATCGCTCTTGGAAGAAGATGAGAATCTCTCAAAATACCCGATGCTCCGTGAGCATCTTGCCTCCCGCAAAAAAGAGGAGATTCATTTTGAGTAATTCGCCCGCTTGGACTCCCTGCCTCGCCGGCAGGCGGGGAACCAAGGACTCTCGAGGTATATGAATTATTTCAGAGTCCATCCCCCTGGACTCGAACCAGGAACCGCCGAGGTATAAGCTCGGTGCTCTAACCATTGAGCTAGGGATGGACTCTGAAATTTTCAATTCATATAATTACTTCACTCGGACGCCATGCAAACTAAGAAGTTTCCGCGGCGCTCCTCGTTCGTAATTATAAGCTCGGTGCTCTAACCATTGAGCTAAGGGCGGATAGCAAAAGAGTAGCGCAAATACAGGTCTTTCGCAAAATCTGCGACTTTAGCACGAATCTACGGCCGTAGATTCGTGCTAAGAATCTGGATTCCTGCCTTCGCAGGAATGACAGGGGGCAGGAATGACAGTATGTTGGGAGAATTTTGGAAATTGGAGCTTGTTTGAAATTTGCTTGCCCGCCGAAGTCCGCCAGTGGCGGACGTAGGCGGGGTGCTTGTGATTTGGTGCTTCATCAAAAGTAGTCCGTGGCGGACTACTTTTGGTGTTCTATATCTTTTTTCTTCTTGGGCTGTATCCCGTGCGCGATGATGATCTTCTCATACTCCTCCTGCTCGAGCGTTTCCACCTCAATCAGCTTAGTGGCAATCGCGTCAAGCGCAGGACGATGTTTGACGAGAATGTCTTCCGCGCGTGTATAGGCTTCATTGATGATTTTTGAGACCTCCGCGTCAATCGCATCTCCGATTTTCTGGGAATACTCTTTTTCGTCGTGCATCCCACGACTTCCGAGCCGGCCGATAAGCGTTTCAAACGCGACGGGGCCGAGTTTGTCGGACATGCCGTACTTCGTCACCATATCGCGCGCGAGACCAGAAGCAACCTGCAAATCATTGGAGGGGCCGGTAGTGACGTCACCGAACAGCATAAGTTCAGTGATGTATCCGCCGAGCGTAACCGCGATATCGTCCAGAAATTCTTTGCGCGACTGGAGCTTCCGGTCTTCCAGCGGAAGTTTCAGAGTGTATCCGCCCGCGCGCCCGCGCGCGATGATGGAGACTTTATGCACGGGGTCGGCATACGGAAGCACCGAAGAAACAAGCGCGTGTCCCGCTTCGTGGTATGCCGTGACTTTCTTCTCCGCTTCCGACAGGAGGTGGCTCTTGCGCTCCGGACCGAGCATTACTTTTTCAATAGAGCGTATGAGGTCAAACTGGGCGATTTTCTGCCGGTTTTCCCGTGCGGCGAGAATCGCCGCTTCGTTGGCGATGGAATAGAGATCCGCGCCCGAGAATCCGGGGGTGCGCTCGGCCACGACGCGCAGGTTCACGTCCTCGGCGAGTTGTTTCTTTTTCGCGTGCACTTCTAAAATCGCCTCGCGGTCCACGCGGTCCGGCAAATCTACCGTTACGCGCCTATCGAATCGCCCCGGTCGTATGAGCGCGGGGTCAAGCACATCGCTCCGGTTCGTCGCTGCCATAACAATGACTTTGTCGTGTTGCTCGAAGCCGTCCATTTCGACAAGAATCTGGTTGAGGGTTTGTTCTCGTTCATCGTTTCCTCCTCCGACACCGGTACCGCGCACACGTCCTACCGCGTCTATTTCATCAATGAAAATAATCGAGGGTGCGGCCTGTTTCGCGAGCTTAAAGAGATCGCGTACCCGCGATGCACCGACACCGACGAAGAGCTCCACGAATTCCGAACCCGAGATGGAAAAGAACGGCACGCCCGCCTCCCCCGCTACCGCGCGGGCAAGAAGCGTTTTCCCCGTTCCCGCTGCACCCATAAGCAGCACACCTTTGGGTATCTGCGCGCCGATATCCAGAAACTTCTTCGGGTTCTTGAGGAAGTCCACGATTTCAGCGAGTTCCTGCTTCGCTTCTTTGACACCTGCGACATCCTTGAAGGTCACCTTCTGCTTCTTGTCGTTCGGAGAGATGATGCGCGGCTTGCTCTGTCCGAACGTAAATGCCTGCATGCCCGCCCCTTTCACCTGCCGCGTGAGAAACCAGATAAAGACGGCGATGAAAAGTACCGGAATGATAAACGGCGCGAGACTCACGAGCCAGTACATAAACCCGCCTTCCTTCTCCACCGAGATTTTCACCGCCTGCAGTTTGTCAGTCGGTACGCCGTAATTTCTCAGCGTTTCGGAAAGCGAAGCTCCCGCCTCTTTCTGTGATTTCTTCTCTATGCCTCCTTTGGCGTACACGACCGTAAGCGTCTCGCCCGAGAGGCGAATTTCTGACACGTCTCCGCGCGCGACATCCGCCGCGACTTCCGAAATGGGAATGGCGGACACCGGAGTTCTCCTGTCGGCAATAAACGAGTAGAGCATCATGAGCACAAGGAAAATGAACAACGCATTCATCGCGTTGTTCAGGAGCTCCCTCCCCGGCCGGACGGGCGGGGTGTTTTTCGGGCTGTCCCCTTTCGGAGTGAGCGTTTTTAGGACTCTTTTGCCCTTTTCTTTGGCCTCTTTCACATTGTCTTTAAGCGGAGCCATAGCAGGTGGATTCTAGCGCATTTCTTGACTGTTGAATAGCTGGAAAAAACAAAGGCATCCTTTCGGATGCTCTGTTCTTACGAGTGGAGAAGGGGAGAATTGAACTCCCGTGCACATGATTCTTTTCTCCGGTTCTACATTGTCTAGTTACTCTTTGCCCCTCGCGGGACGTTAAGCGCCAAGACTAGAAAAGCAACAGAATGTCTTGGTACCGATTCTCTTAGGTTAAAGCGCGAACCGAGAAATGAACGCGCCCGATTCCGAATGTATAACACCTATGTATCCCTATCGGACGTCGGGAAGATAGATGTCACTTACGCCGAAGCGTAAGCGAAAGCGAGCTCACGTTCGCCGAAATACGGCGAGACAATGGACTTGGCTTTTGTAATTAAGTTTTTTGCACTTAATTTTCCCGGCAGTTTAAGGAAGTACCGGAGTTCCACAATGCGCAGAAAGAAGGAGACCATATGTCTATGCCTGTCATCCCCCCGCCCGACTTTTTCGGAAAAGAGTTGGACGGGTGAACGGCAGACTAGTTTTTCTCAATGTACGGAACCTTTCATTTCCCGACGGATGTCGCGCTCCGTCTCGCGCTTTTTTATCGCCTCGCGTTTATCAAACTCTTTCTTGCCACGCGCGATGGCGATTTCAATCTTAATTTTTCGACCCTTATTATACACCGAGATCGGCACGACTGTCAACCCCTTTTTCGCCTCGGCGGCGGCAAGATCGTGAATTTCTTTTTTGGTAAGCAATAGTTTTCTGTTCCGCCGTTCGTCATACCCTTTGGGCGTGTTCTTCGGCTGATAGGAGGGAATATACGAGTTCATCATAAATGCTTCACTCCCGCGCACAATGACATACGCGCCTTCAAGCGACCCCTGTTTCGCGCGGAGTGATTTCACTTCAAGCCCAAGAAGCTCAACACCGGCAGTGAGCTTGTCCAAGAATTCGTAACTAAAGTGCGCTTTCTGGTTTGAAAGAAGCATGCAAACATAGTAGCAAATTTTCGCTTTTTCCTCCTCTTCCCTCTTGAATTCGCTTCGGATGGGTTTTGCCTGCGCCGATATACCATTCACCACACTTTGCACCAGAAGAAATAAAAGTAAGTGGATGCTCTGTTTTTATGCGAAATATTGACACTAAACACTATATATGCTAGTATCCTCGGACACAAAGCGAGTTAGGAATAAGTCGATTCACAACAGAGTCTTTGTATTCACCCCACACTAACTTTTGCGTCGCCTATGTTGCGAAGCATATTGGGAACTTCCCGCATATTCGATAAGCGACCGAAAATGATGCGGGGAAAAGTCTCACGGCGAGACAACAACGCAAAAGTTAGTGTAGGGGTTTATCAACTAGAAATCCTAAATGACCGGAACAATCAAGAAACTGACTGACAAAGGTTTTGGATTCATCGCCGCCGAAGGCCTCTCGAAAGACCTGTTCTTTCACAGCAAGGGCCTTGTAGGCGTGCAATTCAGCGATCTCCAGGAAGGAGATAAGGTTTCTTTTGAGACTGAAGAGTCTCCGAAAGGCCTCAACGCAGTCAACGTACAGCGAGCCTAACTCGCTAACCAAAACACCTCCGCCGAAAGGCGGGGGTGTTTTTGTTTTTAGAGACACGCCGCTCTTTCTGAAAGAGCGGCGGCTGGAACCAAAGCCTTTGGGTTACTAGTGGCGGATGAGGGCCCCGCACTGCCACACTTATGAAGCCAAATTTGGCCAGCATCGGACGTTTTTTGTTGCCTGTCCTGACATAAATATCTGCTCCCAATGAATGCCGCTACGAGCTCTCTCTGGTTTTGCACCTAGGTGTACTTTCCGCACGGGATATGTTAAAAATATGAGAACCTATCTCAAGACAAATGGCGTAGCGAGGTGGTTTCCTGCCGTGCGAACTGAAGCTTTGGAGGACGAGCTGGAGCTGTGCTCCGGTAAGTCCGAAGAGCAAGATGTAGCCGACAGGAAACCGCCGCAGTAACCAAGCTTCGTGCTATACTTTTTCATAGCGGTTTATTTTGAGAGAGGTTCAAGCATTCATAATCGTTTTTGAATGGTAACCCAGCGAGTCAGAATCAATCATCAAATACGGGCGCCACAGCTTCGGGTCATCGGACCCGAGGGCGGAAACGTGGGGGTCATCACCCTGCAGGAAGCGCTGACTAAGGCCGCGGAAGCAGGCCTTGATTTGATTGAGATTTCCCCGAACGCGGTCCCTCCGGTTGCAAAAATCATGGATTATGGTAAGTTTCAGTACGCTGAAAATAAGAAGCAGAAGGTAGCAAAGCAGAAAGCGCACACGGTAGAAGTCAAGAATATACAGGTAAAGATAGGCACGGGTGAGCACGATTTGGAGCTTAAGGCCAAGCGCGTCAGCGAGTGGCTTACCGAGGGGAACCGCGTGAAGATTGACCTGTTTCTTATTGGCCGCTCGAAGTATATGGAGTTCAAGTTCCTGCAGGAGCGGCTGGAGCGAATCCTCAAGCTGATATCGGTCTCCTACAAGATCGCTGACCCCGTAAAGAAGGGACCGAAAGGATTAACTGTCGTTATAGAACGAAAGTAATATCGAATCTCGAATACCAAATATCTAGAAATATCAAAGCTTGAATATTTAATATTGAAAATTTCTTCATTTTCGATATTCGAGATTAGATATTCGAAATTTATGAAAACCAATAAGGCGTATACCAAACGGTTAAAGGTTACCAAGAACGGTAAGATTTTGATGCGCGGTAAAGGGCAAAACCACTTCAACGCCAAAGCACGCCGCCGTGCGCAGCTTGGGCGTAAGCGAATGGTGCGATTGCAGATGAAGCGAGGCGATATCGCGCGGTTCTTGCCGAACCTATAAATACCAATCTACGAATGAACTAATCCTGCGAATGCATACGAATAAGACTCTGATTAGTAGGCATTCGTAGCATTAGTAACTGACTTATTAGTACTTACTACTATGGCAAGAGTCAAAAAAGCAACCAACGCACTCAAGTTTAGGCGAACTTTGTTAAAGAAAACAAAGGGCTACCGCCATGGCCGCAAGTCCAAAGAGCGAATGGCATGGGAAGCGTACGTCCACGCGGGCAAATACGCCTTCGCGCACCGGCGCGACAAGAAAAACGACTTTCGCGCGCTCTGGAACATCCGCATCAACGCCGCTTCCCGTCCGCTCGGCATCTCCTACAGCAAGCTTATCAATGCGCTCAAAAAGAAAAACATTAAACTTGACCGAAAAATCCTCGCCGGTCTCGCAAAGGATGAACCGAAGACGTTTGAGCGGATTGTGGCGCAAATCAAGAGTTAAGAGTTTAGAGATAAGAATTAAGAAAAAGGCCCCGAGATGGGGCTTTTTTGGTGCTTGACTGATATTATATAGTATGACATGATGTTCCAAGTTATTGTACGGCTTCCCTATTCACGCCTCTAGAACATTCTTGCCGTGCCTGAGAGAAAAACTTTCAGGCGCGGCTGGAATGCAGGGCTACCTGCAAAGCTGCGTACGGCGACTCGCCTCCGTGCCAAGCGGTGCTTGGGAACAGGGCGATATAACCCTTAATTCCCCGGTATGGGGAGAAGGAGTAGTAATGAACGTATTAGAGTTCGCGCGGAAATTGGCAGAGTTTCCATTTCTCCGCGCAATCTTGCCCAGAAATGCTTCTGGGAATTGTACTGCAGACTTAATCGGGTACATTGACGTAAAGCGTGGCGACCGCAACCTGCTTGAGGTGACACCTAGGTGGAGTTGTGATGACGCTGGGACTTATGGAGAAAACACGCAGTACAGACGCTTCTGGCTGGTTACCACCGGCGAGACCATACCACTCGAAAGCGCTGAGCGTAGGTCTGTCGTTCCGCATGGAAACAGAAGGAACAAAGCGGCTGAATCAATCAGTGCACAACTCGTCACTTTGAATCGCGAGGTTCTCTTTATCGTCGAGCTCCACGTAAACTACTGGGATTTCGATGAAGCCGAAGAGAAGAAGCCGAATGCCACTGTCTATAAGATGCAGGACTTTGACTGGCGACGCTACTGCCAAAGTCACGCGCCAAGCATGGTGACCGCATGATATTTGGGGTAGGAAGTTGCCCAAGAAACTTCCAACAAGAACCTATCTTCACCGATAGGCTCTGTTTTTTATACTGGATTCGTTCCTACGCGGACTTTTTCTTTTTCTCTATCCGAAAGCTATCAGCTAAAAGCTATAAGCTCTTACAGTTCGATTTCCACGCTCTCCTCCGCCACCGGCACATAGGTATCAATACCGTGATAGTCGCGGATGCGCTGCGCGAGGAACAGCGCGGCTTTGGGTTCACCCATAACGACGAAAACCTTTTCCAGCGTTTCGCCTTCCGCCGCTTTCCTTGCGAACTCCAAAAGATGCTCGCCGTCCATGTGCGAGGAATAGCCGGTGATGGTTTCAACTCTCGCCTTCACCACCACGTTTTCTCCGTTTATCCTTACTTTTTTTACCCCTTCCTGAATCTGTCTCCCCAGTCCTCCCACCGCTTGGTAACCGATAAAGAGAATGGTGTTCTTGGAGTCGCCAAGATACCGGCGCTCATGCTCCAAAATCCTCCCGCCTGCCGACATCCCCGAACCGGCAATAATTATCTTCGGGTCGGCCGCGCGCGCAACCTCGCGTGATTCGCGCGCGCCCATGGTGAGATGAAGATTCTTGAATGAGAAAACATCATCCCCCAGCGCAATCTGGGCGCGCGCCGTTTCGTTAAACTGCTCGGTGTGACGCCGATACACCTCCGTTATCCTAATCGCAAGCGGTGAGTCAAGAAAAACCGGGACCTGATGAATCTTCTTTTCTTCACCCGCGCGAATTTCGTCTTGCCCGCGCGAATCTTTCTTAAGATTCGTTCGGGCGAGCGAAATTCGTTCGGGCGAGCACAGGTCGTCAAGTTCATACAGCAATGCCTGCGTCTTTTCAAGCGAGAACGATGGGATAAGGAGGGTCCCTCCCCTTTTTACCGACTCGTGAATAACCTCCGCAAGCCGCTCTTTCCGCCGCTCTCCGCCTTCATGAGCGCGGTCCCCGTAAACGCTTTCCATTACAAGATAGGCCGCACTCTCCGGCACCTCTGCGGGATTGAGAAGAGGTGAGGGAGAGTTCCCCAAATCACCCGTAAACACTATCTTTCTGCGTTTTTCTGCGTCAGTTCCACGTGATTCTGCGGCGCGAGTAATCTCGCACATTGCCGACCCGAGGATATGCCCTGAATCCTTAAACACCGCCTCAAACTCCCCCACCGCAAACGGCCGATGATACTCTCGTGTCTCCCAGAGCGAGAAGGCCCTCTCAATATCCTTTTCATCGTATAAAAATTCTTCCTCTGCCTGCGCCTCGGAGCGCATGACTGAAAATGCATCGGGGAGCATGAGCCGCGAGAGCTCTAGCGTCGCCGGTGTTGAAATAATGCGGCCCTTGAATCCATCGCGCACGAGCTTCGGGATGCGGCCTACATGATCAATGTGCGCGTGGGTGACGAGAAGAGCGTCAATCGCTCTCGGTTCATACGAAAACGGCGCACGGTTCATGTCATGTGCAAACTTCTCGCCCTGAATGAGCCCGCAGTCCACGAGGAGTCGTGTTTTGTCGCCGGCCAGTAAAAAATTAGCGCCGGTAACGCTCCCAACCCCGCCGTAAAACGATACTACCGCCCTTTTCGTGGCTAAAGTCATAGAAGCAACACTCTATATAATTTTTAAGTTCTCTACTGTTTGTAAATCCTAAGCACGAAATCCGAAATCCCAAACAATACCTAAATTAAAAATGAGGAAAATCTAAAGGCAAAGTCCTTATTTCTGATTTATGATTTTGGTAATTAGAATTTGTTTAGAGTTTAGAGTTTAGGATGTAGTGTCTGTCGCGCGGTGCGCGCCAGCCAAGAGAATACCGACAATGATGCCGCCAATCGTATCGGCGATAATATCAATACAGGTATCAAGCCAGTACCCTTCCGGACTCCATGTATGTCCAAGCGCGCGTTCAAAGACTTCCCAGCCGATGCCAATCGCGAGCGCACTGATAACCGTTATCCAAAAAAGCGCCTGTCGGCCGGGCAGTGGGTGCGTCCCGAGATAGCCCGAAAAGAACCATAGCCAAACGGCGAGAAGCGATACGAAAGCTCCTCCGAACAGATGAGAGAGCATATCAAACCAAGAGAAGTGCCAATAGAGCGAGTACGCTATCGCGAGGCCGTGGAGCATGGCAACCAGAGCGACAAGCGCGGCGGTGATGTAGAGCAAGCGGGTACGCGACATGAGATACAGTCTAACAAAAAATCCTTCATCCTTCATCCTTAACGGAACTACTCTCCGTAGCTAAAGAAAGAGGACGGAAGATTTAGGGCTCCACTAAAAAACTCCCCTCGGAGTTTTTGAGTGGTTACTCGGATGTTCCCTAGAACGAATCTAGGTGGGTGCCCGCACATAATGCGTAAGTGATTCCGTAAGGACTCAACAGCGCAGATGGATATAAGGCTCCCTGAAAAATTGTTATAGAGGTAACATCTCAAGTAACCGATGCTATTATAACCCGTAACTGAATAACTGATAACTGAATAACTGGAGCGGGACAGAAGAAAGGCCTCTCCGCAAGGCCTCTTCCGCGTCTGTTCCGTGTAGGCTACTCAAGTAGCCCGTCCAGGTTGACGTCGTAGAGAATCTGCTCGCCGATGAGACGGTATTTCACAAGTTCATCACTCGTAAACCAATGCTTGACTTCGTTTTCGGCCTCTTCAACCGAACCTGACGCGTGAATGAGGTTGCGCACCGCCCTGCCGTCAATGTCGGCCATCTGATACGAATCCAAAACAAAGTCGCCGCGAATGGTGCCGACGTCCGAGGTAAGCGGTTCCGTCCCGCCGGTAACCTTGCGGACAATTTTCACCGCGTGCGCGCCCTGCCAGACCATCGCAATCACGGGGCCGCTGGTGAGGTATTTCTGGAGCGCTTCAATGACCATATCCCCTACTTTGAGCGGGTCGGTATAGGGCGGCTTAAGGCCTTTCTTCTGATAGGCTTCTATGGACTTTTCACCTACGATGCGCTTCCAGTTCGGGTCAAGGTTGTAGTGTTTCTCCACATGCGCCTTGGTAGGCACAGTGAGCTTCAGCCCTATGAGCTTGAGCCCAAGCCGTTCATAGCGCGAAATAATCTCTCCGACGAGGGTGCGCTGCAATCCGTCGGGCTTAATGAGGACAAGTGTGCGTTCTGTTTTTGGATGCATGGACATACTTTTATTTACTTCTGCCCCAAACTTTAACACCGAGGTCGGTGCAGATTTTCTTCGCTAAAAAATGGTTAACTTCCGCATGCCGCGGTATTGTTGATGTTTTCTGATTACTGCGATTCCAGTACAACGAATGGCATTTCCCTTCCCGAAGCAACACGCAATCACAGGCCTCTAGATGAGAAATTAGATCGCGCCGCTTCATAGGGGTCACGCCGGCACTCTGACGGTAAACAGTTCACGGAAAACACCACGCGTATTTTGTTTGCCACTAATTTCTCGGTTAGCGACAAGAACTAAAAGCAGCGCTTCTTTTAAATTCTCCAGCGCTTCTTTTTTTGTACGACCCTGCGTGTTAACGCCAGGTATCTCTTCAACCCAGGCGCTAAACCATTTCCCGGTCTTTTTATACACCGCTGTAAACGCGTGATTAGCCATAGTGGCCCTATCCTAGCAAAAAGCGCCGCAAAAGCCAATACTATATTTTCATTGCTCGTAGCGTGGAGAGAGTTCTTTCTAACAAAGTAAGTTGTTGGGAATGCCACGGTCTTTTCTTGCCCTCGGCGGTTCGTCTGGCCTCTATATCTCGCTCTATGTATTCGACGCTTGCGATAAGATTGTCTACAACTTGCTTGAGTAACTCACGGGCTTTCGGATTCTTCCCAATAGTGCGTGCGATATCCAGCGCGCGGTCCCAACGCTGAATGTAGTCCTCGACAGAACTGTCGGTGTGCCACTTGCTCGGTCCAAAGTTGTGTCCGCCCACCTCTGCGAGCAAATCTCCGTTTTCGGCAAGCAGTTGTTCGCGGAGGTATCCTCTCTTTGAAATCTCGAAGAGACGCTTCAACTCCGACACGGAATCGGCAAGCCCGACTCCTCCCTCTTTCTCCAATCGCGCATACTCGACGATAATCTGGCTCGTACTGCCAAACAACTCCAAAAGCCGTTCATCGTCGGGATTATCCAAGTCGTATTCTTTTCGCATCTGCTCCGTCAAGCTTCGGGCAACCGCCTGCAAACCCGTGCGTTGAGTGTCCGAGAGCTGCGCGCCGTGGAGCGTTCCAAGATAACGGGCAAACTTTTTGCCGTCCCCAAGGTTTATTCGTAGTTCAGATGAAGCCGCGTCGCCTTCGGCGCTCTTGAGCGTGAACGGCCCCTTGACCGGCTCAAGCGTTAGACCGCTGGCCGCCAAGAGCTTTTTATTGCGCTGTGTAATCTCCGCAAAAGAGATATGTTTCTCTTTTTCAAGGTGTTCCGGCAGAACAGGCACTGTCTCTTCTTCTCCCTCCGTCTCTTCCGCCCCGCGCATCTCTCCCGCATTGTATCGTGCCGTCATACTTCCCCAGTTGAATTGGCGGTTGTACTTCTCAAGCCATGCCGAAAGCTCGCCTAAATCAAGCTGGGACAGCTGGACATCGGCCTCATTCTTTATTTTCACGACTTCAGCCGAGCTCTCTTTGAAGTCCACGGGTATTCTTTCCGGCATAGTTTTCTCTGGACTTCCGCCTCTACGGGAATGACAGACGTTAATGGTTAAAAGTTAAAAGTTTCTCCTCTTCCCTAGAAGCTAGCAGCTAGAACCTAGCAGCTACTTCTTGTACTTCCCCTGTATCTCCGCTTCCACCTCTTCTTTCGCTCGGCCAAACTTGAGGAACGAAAGCTCCTTGAGTTTCTCAATGTTGTCGCGCTTCCCTTCCGCGGGCGGAAGCGTCTCCAGCGAGAACGGCTTCACGGGACGGCCCGCGACAAGGAGCTTCATATAGGCGTTTCGGTTGTCCAAATTGATAAGGTCCTGTTCGGTAAAGACCGGTTCAAGTTGCTTCGCGAGAAACTCCGCGTCTTCTGCTCCTACGCGGAACAGAGCGAGGGAGCCGACGTTGCCGAATACCGAATCTTTGATTTTCTCGTCCAATTGTTTGATGAACTGGTGCGCGATAATGAGCGCGAGCTTGTATTTGCGCGCTTCAGAAAGTATGGAAGAAATGGAAGGTGTCGTAACGTTTTGGAACTCGTCTATATAGAGGAAAAACGGGGGCATATCTTTGCCGAATGAGTCCACGCGCGAGAGCGCGGCCATAAGCATCTTTCCGACAAGGATAAGTCCGATGAGGTTGGCATTCAGCTCTCCAAGCCTTCCTTTTGCGAGATTGACGAGGAGGATTTTCTTCTGGTCCATGATTTCACGGAAATTGAAGGTGGAACGCTCCTGCGCGATAATCGGGCGCATAATTTCGTTGGAGAGGAAGTTATCAAACTTTGACACGATATACGGCACGATATTCTGGAGTGATGCTTCCCCGCCGGCCTTTTCCGCCACCTCCGTCCAGAACTGGGTGACGATAGGATTCTGGCAGCGGGAGAGTTTAAGCTGACGGAACTCCTTGCTCGCGAGCACGCGGGACACGTCAAGGAGGGTTGAGCCGCTCGTTGGGTCTTCAATCGTGAGGAGCACCGCGTTGCGGAAATATTGTTCAAACATCGGCCCCCCAGCGGTCTTCATATCAAACAGCTTGTCAAAAATGGAGAGCATTTCGTTCACAACGAAAGTCTTCTGCTCGGGAAACCGCGTGTCGTACTCAAGCATATTGAGTCCCATAGGGCGCGAGGTGTTTGATGGGTCAAAGTAAATGAGGTCCTCATATCGCTCGGGAGGAATCATCGCGAGGACGTCAAGAATGTCCACGCCGTGCGGGTCAATGAAGCAGAGCCCTTCCCCGTTCACTACATCCTGCGCAATCATATTTTTGAGGAATGTGGTCTTTCCGGTGCCGGTTTGGCCGATGGTATAGAAATGCCGCAAACGGTCCTCCGCGGTCATATAAATCTTCGTATCGGCTCCGCGCACGCGGTTGACTCCGAGGAGGAGGCCGGCCGCGGGGAGACCCACGGGGGCGGGGGCGGTTCCCGCCTTGGCTTGCTTGAGCGCCGGCGCGGATTTCAGTTTCGTGGATGGGAAATGCACCATCGTGGTGATTTCTTTCACGTTCAGTTGAAGCTTGGCGCGCTCGTCAAACTGCCGCAGGCTGAAGCTCCGAAGCAGTTTCCCGAGCTCGGCTTTCTCAAGGCGTTTGAAGCGAAGCTCGTTCCCTGTCCCGCTCTTGAACTGATTAAACGCCGCTTCAAGGTCCGCGATGATTTCCGCCGCCGCCTCGCGGGTCCCCGCGGAACTCACAATGCGAATCACGCACTCAAGCGCGGGCGCCGATACTTTCTTTTTTATTTCCTCAACCGCGAGCTCGTTTATTTTCGGTCCCTGCTTGTCGTCTTTGAGCCGTTTCCGCAGTTTATCCTCCTCGCTGGAAAATATGTCCTTAACACCCCTGAAGAGCTGCCCCACGAAGGAGAACGGAATATCAATCGCCTTGCGTACCGGTATGCCTTTCTGAATCTGGCGGAGCGCGTACTCATAGCGTTCGTTGTACGAGTGCTGGGGCGGGCGCAAGACTACCTGAATCGCGGCTCCTTCCCCATCGCGGTCTATTTTGGAGAAGCCATGCAGAAGGACGGAGAGCGGATCCACGTGAAATTCGTCGTAGAGCTTCAGCGGGAAAATGGGGTTTTTCGCGAGCATCGCGACGGAGCCGAGCGAGATGCCTTGCTCGTTGAAGATATTGTAGTCGTCTTTTATCTCGCGGATTTTTGAATTATGAAAAAGCGACTTCGCCTGTTTCTCAAAAAGGCCTTTTTTGGAAACCGGCACCGACACGTAAAAAATAATTTCGTCGCTCCCGTTCGCGTTGGCGACTTCCACGGTAAAGTACGCGTCTTCCGTGCCGCGCTCCGCGACGGCGAGCATCCCCTGATAAAATTGCTCCATCCCCGCAATCAACACTTTGAGCTCCTTCTCCGCTTCTTCCTTGCTTGCCTCGGGAAGCGAGATTTCAAAAAGCGCCATATGGAGAGGCCGCCAGAGTGGACTTCGTTCAGGAAGGTCTTTTACGGGAAGGCCGGCTTCAATATACTGCACGATAAAGCGATGAAAGTCGTCATAGATATGCACGTTATTCATTTTTTCCACGACATCAAAGGCGGTACGGACGCCCTTTTTCTGGAGAATACCTACCAGCGCTTCAATCTGCTTATCATGCGGCTCGGGAGAAAGGTCCAGTACGATAGCGTGCTGTTCCGTCTTCGGAATCTCCATATGCGGCGCGACGGCGTCTTTCGTGGGTACGCTGGCGTACGCGGAAACGGTTTCCTTGACGACCTTTCCCCGCTCGGGCGCTTCGCCTTGTTCAGTAAGCGCTTTTTCCTTACGCAATACTTCCTCGCGCAAAAAAACGAGTTCCTCTTCGGGAGTGGCAAACTTCTTTTCTATCGTGGACACACCGGTCTGTTCCATACGCAGTATCATACCATACTCGTGGATGACGAAACGATGGCCAGGTTCTCTGTCATTCCCGCCTTCGCGGGAATGACACCCCATGCGCAAAACCCCCTCTCCTTGGGTGAAGGGGTGTCTTGAAACAAACTCTGCGCCAGTTCTTATTTCGCGAGGCTTATGCGCGTTTGGATAAGCTTGGCCTTTTCGTCAATTTCCCTCTCTTTCGCGTCTAGTACCTTCAGTTTTTGAATTGCTTCGTCAAGCGTCGAGAGATACGCTTTGTTGGCCGCGTTCGTGAGGCGCATATAGAGTTCGGTCAGGAAAAGTTTCCCCTCCGCCGCTTCTTCCGGAGAGACTTTGAGGCTTCCGAATGTGGAGAGGAGCTGTTTCGCCTCTTCAAATTTGTCAGCTTTGAGGAGCGATTCAAATTGTGCGAGAAATTCTTTCATACATAGATGTGATAGAGATGCTTGTTAAAGGGGTTAGGCCCGCCCGCCCGAACGCTTCAGTTCAGAAATAAGGTATTCAAGGTTCGCGATTCTCTGCGGGTCTTGCTGTGTTCTTTGTTGTGCTTCAAGTTCCGCGATAACAAATGCCCTACTTTTCGCTTCATTCTCAAAACCAACTCCCTTCGTTCCGCGCGCGAGAAATTCTTCCAGGTCCCGCTCAAAAGCTCCGTACAACTGTCCCGGATACATCTGCCTCAGCGTAGTTTCCAACATGCTCTGGAGCAACACTTTAATTTGATCGGTGAGTTCAGTTTTGTATTGGTCTACGGTCCTCCTCAAATTCGCCGGAAAATCAGTGAGATAGTTGCTTTTTACTCCTTCTTTTTTCGCTATCTCCTCAAGACGGGTGAGCTGAGCAACAGCCTTGTCCTTCGCCTCCAAGTCTTCGGAAGTGTATGCTTCGGCGAGCTGGGTGTGTATTTCTTTTGCGGCGCGGGTGTGAATCTCTTTTGAACCTAGAACGGAAGCAAAGATCTCCTGCCGCATTTTTTGTATTGTGGCCTTAGTGCGGTTTGTTTCCTCGGTAAGCCTGTCTATAGATGCTCGGGCGGCGCTTGCTCCTGTGAAGTTAGCTTCCAATTCCGCAATGCGTGCTTCTAATCCTGCAAGTTCTGTTCTCCATTCGTCCTTCTGAAGAAACTCATTCGCCTCCTTCGCGACTTTTCGCATTCTTTCAAGACTTTGCCTTCTCCTTATGCTCTTCGGACTACCCTCTCTCGTGAGAGCATCAATTTCCGCTCTAAAATCTTCATCGCTTCTCTGCGTGAAAAACTGATATTTGACGAATTCCCATTTGCCAAGTCTCGTTTTTGGTGCCGAAGGAGCATCAATTTTTGCTTTCAGTTCGCCCTTCCTCGTCAGTGCCTCCGTGCGTTCTCGAGCAATGCCCGCGAGCGCGGCCGCTTTTTGTTGCAGGGCGGCAATTTCCTGCTCCTCCGCCGCGATGGCCACGGGGAGCTTGCCAAAATCTTCAATCGTTTTGCGAAGGCCAGCCATATACCTCGGGTTTTCCATGGCTTTGTGCCTGATACCGTCGTTCATTCTCGCAAGTTCCTCCTCGCTGATGGCGGTAATCACGCCCTGCTCGGCGTCGTGGCCAGCGAGATGTTCGTTACACACATTCCGAATATCTTCACCTACGAGCTTCCCCGCCTCAAATGCCTCGTGTAGCTCCGTGATTCTTTTGAGATTTGCTTCAGTTATCTGAACACTTTTCGCGTGCGGTTCGGTTTTCAGCCACGCGCCAAAACCCTCGGTTTCGTCGAGCATTTGCCGCACGGTGCGCACTGGCGCCGCCTCGGGCGCGGGCGCGGCTTCGGGCGATGTGGGGGTTGGTGTAGTCATAGGAGTACGTGATAATGAATAATGTGCGTAATTAATGATGAACTACTTTTTTTCGTTCTCTTTCTCTCCTGTTTCCGCGGTGGTACCATGTTCTTCCTCCAGCGCACGACGGGCATTAATCAAAAGGGCGCGACGAAGCATTTTCAGGCTGGCATCTGACTCAATATACATGACACCCGCGTCAAACTCATTCGCCTGGGCTTTATCTTTTCGGGCAAAAAAAGCTCTAACCTCTTTTGCAAATTCCAGCATTGCAGGTTCTTCCGTAAGACCGCCTAGAACCCTTCCCCACAATTTCGGGTGTCCAACAGCGGCTAGTACTTTCTCAAGCGTAGGTTGGTCTACCTTCACGAGGTCTTCAAACACAGCTAACGGCATTGGTTTAAGTGTCTTTTTTTCTAGCCCTGCGGGCGCTGGATGCCTCGCACGAAACGCGGCCAATATTTCATCTGTCGTTTTCGGTCTTTCAGGAGTTGGGCCCGCTGCCGGAAGGGATGCCGATGTGGGAGGTTCTGCCGTCTCCTTGAGCGGTGGAGTTCCTAGGGGT
>Ga0194128_10002625_pt1 | contig 28739 bp, 33 predicted proteins | sample TA2KigCa65mmetaG_FD_148650 | JGI IMG/M metagenome (GOLD analysis project Ga0194128, IMG submission 148650) | Freshwater microbial communities from Lake Tanganyika, Tanzania - TA2015037 Kigoma Deep Cast 65m | ecosystem: Environmental > Aquatic > Freshwater > Lake | place: Tanzania: Lake...
CGCACAGGGCCATGAGGTCGTCGCTTTGGCGCGTGACCCGGGCAGCGTCACACTGCAGCACCCGAGCTTGCGGGTGATCGGTGGCAGCCCAATCTCGGTTACCGACGTCGAGCTCTGTGTACAGGGTGCCGATGCCGTCATTCACTGCCTGGGCATCGGCGGAAAAGGGGATGGCAGGCCGACCTCACTCGTCTCTGATTCGGTCCGGCTCGTTTTGGCCACCATGCAAGACCATGGAGTCCGTCGCATCGTGTGCATGTCCAACATTGGCGCAGGCCACAGCGGAACCTGGTTTGCAAACCGGATCGTCATACCGCTGTTTTTACGCTGGCTGATCCCCATCATCGAGGATAAGAACCGGATGGAGTCGGCGCTGTGTGCCAGCGCTGTTGATTGGGTGTCGGTGCGTCTGCCTAACATCGTGGCGGGTGTCGACAAGCCGATTCGGGTGAGTGCTGATGGCCGGGGCCTCGGGTTTTCAATCACTGCCGAGTCGGCCGCCCGCTTCCTGCTGGAGCAAGTGTCTTCCGATAGATACCTGCGCCAGGCGCCGAGCATCAGCAACTGACGCAAGATAAAAAATATCAATAACTAGGGCATGCAGACTTCAACCTCATCAGCAAGCAGGTCCTCGATCGATCGCTACCTGAGCGTGACCGGCTTGTCACTCTGGGCACTGGTGATGGCCTTGGCACCGGACCCGGGATTCAGTGCTCCTTTCCTCTGGTTGTCGCTGTTCTGGGCCATGCAAATTGCAATTGGGCTGACCGTTCTTCAGACAACGCTTTATCTGTTGAGCAGAGCAGACCGACAAGGTCGAATGCCTCTGTGGTCGCTGGTTACGGTTAGCGGTTTCTGTGGTGCTGCAGTACTGACGCCGATCTACTGGATGATTGGCGGGGGACTGATGCAGCAGGTGTCGGCGTGGCCTCGGCACGCACGGAGCCCGTGGTCGAGGGCCTGGGGGCGACATTCGTCGCTTACGACGCGGCCCAAACGACCTTGCATCAGCAAAGGCACCCGGGCTGACATGCCTCGTGCATCGAAGCTCGATCGGAGCGATCCATGAGCCCGGAGGCCTGGTTCCAGGTGGCGAACACGATCGCACTCACCGGCTGGCTGGCGCTGGCGCTCAGCCCACTCGCGCCCCGTCTACTGAGCCTGCTGGGTGGCATCGCCATGCCGCTGCTACTCTCAGGCGGCTACACGGCCATCGTGCTGGCCCACTGGGCCTCGGGGCAAGGCGGCTTTGACAGCCTTGGCGCAGTCGCGCAGTTGTTCGAGAGCCGCTGGCTGCTGCTGGCGGGCTGGGTGCACTACCTGGCCTTTGATTTGCTGCTGGGCGCCTGGCAGGTCCGGACGGCGCGCCGCGAGGGTATCGCGCATCTGGCGCTGCTGCCCTGCCTGCTGGCCACCTTTCTGTTCGGGCCGGCGGGGTATCTGCTGTTCCAGTCGCTGCGTGCGGCGCACCGGGCGGCACGCAGCCATCCTGGGGATGCGGCGGCCATGCCCGCGCCCGGGCCCTGGACGCTGGCCCGCCTGGCGCACGATTCGCCCCGCTACACCGGGCTCGCGGTGCTGCTGGCGCTGGCGATGCTGCCACTGCTCGGGGCCCTCGCCCTCGACACGCGCCTGTTCCAGGGCATCAACGTCTGGATCAAGCCGCTGAAGTTTCACATCGCGCTGGTCGTCTATCTGGTCACGCTGGCCGTGTTCAGCCGTTTCGCGTCGACCGAGATCACGCGCAGACCCTGGTGGCAATGGCACGAGCGCGTCGTCGTTCTGGCCGTGGTGCTGGAGATGGTCTGGATTGGTGCGGCGGCAGCGCTGGCGACGGCATCGCATTTCAACGAGGCTCCCTATTGGGCTGCTATTTACTCGGCAATGGGTATGGCGGCCGTCGTGTTGACCTCTGCCAGCACCAGTCTTGCCTGGGGCATCTATCGGTATCCGGCCGGGAATCTCTCGCCTGCGGTGCGAACCGGTCTCGTGTGGGGGCTGGCCCTGACCCTGCCCCTCACGCAGATCACGGCCGGCACCTTGTCGGGGTTGGGGAGCCACTGGGTGGGCGGCACGCCCAGCGACGCCGGTGGCCTTGGTCTGATGGGCTGGTCGCGGGACGGTGGGGACCTTCGGGTGGCCCACTTCTTTGCCACCCACGCCCTGCATATCGTGCCGCTGGCTGCGCTGGTCTGCGCCAGGCTGTTCGGCCGCGACGCACGGACTCCGGTGCACATCGCCGCCTTGGCTTACATCGGTTGGGTGGCGGCCACCTTCATTCAGGCCTTGATGGGCCAGCCTTTCCTGGCGGGGATATTCTTTTCCTGATTCAGCGGTCTGCGCGCGGCGCTTTCAGACAGTCCAGGACGGTGTGACAAGACACCACGAACGGCAAGATATTCATAAATGAATGTCATATATAAAAACATAAGCAATTGCGGTTATTTACTTGTCCTTGGACACTATCCGATTAGAAAAGGAAGCAAAGCACTTTCTCCAGACAACAGTTTAGACCCTCCCCCCCCACCCCACCCCCTGACCAGGAAGTGTCGTGTTACCCGACGTTTGGTGATCAGGCCCTGCCCTTGCCCAGCCCCTGAAAATGTCAGAAAAGTAGTTAACTTTGGAGTTAACTACTTTTTGGTCAGACTGCACCTGACCTTTTTTGCTTAAGCGTTGAAAATATCAGAGATTTTTGATGGAAGTGACAGGGTTCGAACCTGTGCCCCCTGCCGAGTGATACGGTGACGGAGCGACCATTTGAACTTTGGATTGACCAGAAACCGCCGAATACGACCAGGGATCTTAGATTTTTTAAGGGTCATTGCCCATTTCAGAAGATGCGGATGTCCATACGAATTAGACTTGTCAAATCGGAGACAACCACGATGAAAAAGAAAGTCTTTATTCGAAAATCATTGATCGCTCTTGGCATTGGTAGTCTTTGCCAGGCCGTTATAGCGGCCGAAGACTTCCGAAAGCGGCTAAAGCGAGTTCCGAAGGCGTTGGCCTTCCTATGTCCGAGCCAAGATGCTCCGTTGACGATGTTGAGATCTAAACCCCATCTCTAAACCTTCTGCGCAACCCTGCTAGTGGGCTGCCCTAAAAAACTGCTTCACAGATTTTTTTTGGGCTGTGGGGCCATGTGTCCAGCGCTGGAGACTGACTAACCGTCACTTCCAGCGGAGATCGAGCTTTCTGCTGCGAGTGGCACAGTCGCGGAGGTAGAGGTTGATAAGGCTTTGGTAGGGAATTCCGACTTGCTCAGAAATCCCTTTGAAGTACTCGATGGAATCCGCGTCCAACCGAATGGTGATTTGCTTCTTTAGCTGCGAAGCGTAAGGGTTGCTTCGGGCCCTACTAAAATCGTACTCTTTTCGCATAGTCATCTCCTTAGCGATATTGCTTGGACTCCCGAGGTGAGGCCTTACGCGCTGAAATGATCCGAATCACACTGTCACCTTGCCGGTAACAATGGCATACCAGTAACAGACGTAATGCACTACTGACGCCCAAGAGGATAAAACGGTCCTCGCTCTCCGAATGGTCTGGGTCATCGATGACCTTTGCATAGTCATCAAAAAAGACCGTCCGTGCTTCCTCAAAAGACACGCCATGCTTTCGCATATTTAGCGCAGCTTTTCTGGGATCCCACTCGAAATGGATTATCATAACTACATTGTAGTTTTCGGCTGCCCTAAGTGCAACGAGGCTGAGATAATGGGAGCGGGGTCAAGAATCACCACCTTGAAACGATAAGTACTGCCCTAGAAAAAACTGCTGTGCGGATTTTTTCAGCTGTGGACCCATTTGTGCGATGCCACACATTGCAGAACCATTTTTCACGCTCCTCGTATAACCTGTCATACGGGCCGTGGGAGCGGTGACAAGAGTACCGATCGGATCACTTATTACTCGACACCTCGAAGAACATCAGGGCATCTCGCAGAAGTGCCGTACGCCCCGCATCCGTAGCACCCTCGCTCCAGCCCATGTCTGGAGGCATTTGGAACCCCCTACTTGCTGCAAACTACGCTTCTGTTGGAATTTTAAGGGGGCCAAGAAACGCACCGTGAGCAACATCATCGAAGTATCGGATATCTAGCCTAGCGCCATGGTCGAGCCGAACCTTCTCTGCCCACTGAAGGGTCGTAAGCATCGTGCCATTAGGGTTCTATTGACTGCACAGCTCAGTTGTTCCCTTAGGCGCTTCTGAATAGAAAATCGCAAAGCGACAAGGGTCTGAGATCATCCAACAGGTAACTTTGGCGGCCCAGCAGGGGTCGCTGCCCTAACTTTTAGACGTCAAAATACTCAGACGCCTGCCATGAGGATGTCAACAGCACGGATGATGCGGTCGCCTTGGTCTGCAACACTGCCCACGCGACGCACCTTAATCCGCCGAACCGCCGCAATAAGTCGGGTTGCAAGCACAAGGCGCTGACCCTCGTGGAGAATCTCTGGATTGAGGTCCTTAACGATCGGGTAATTCGCCAGAAGCGGAATTACCACCAAGGAGGAATCCGGCGGCAAGAGATCACTCTCAACAACGACCATCCTCACTCCGTTGTAGTCGGCTACATCAAAGCGAGTTAGGCGCCCCAAGAGGCGCCTCCAGGAGCGCTGATGATGTCGGCCAAGGGGTGACCATGTCGCTCATGCCAAGCCGATTGGGCAGCGAATGCTGCTTCGTTGTCTTTCAGCCATTGAAGCCTGCGGGCATTTGACACGGCCACCTTGAGCGCTGTCTCGGCGATGGACGAAATGTTTAGATTAAGGGCCTTTGCAGAGTCGAGCGCTTCTGAATCGAGTGTTAGCGAGGTTTTACGTTTTGTCGTTGTTACCATCTGACGGTCTCCAATTAATACCGCCTAACTATACCGTAACTTTATCTTACTTTCGTGTATAGCGCCCGGACAACGTCATGACAAGCAAGAGGTTTGAGACGGCAAAACTCTTACGCTAGGCGGACCAAATAGCTGGCTCGAATCCTGTGCCGCCCCAGCAGGGGGCGCTTCGCTAACTTGCTGAGGTCGAATTTTGCCAAAGACAAGGTTTTTTATCACATTGATGACATCGCCTCTCAAGCGACCAAAGCAATTCGCAGCATTCGAAACCACCTTGATTCTCAGCCGAATACCGACGTGGTTGTTGTCACCCATGCCGATGGCGTTGATTTTTTGATGGAAGACGCTCAAGACAAAACCAACCCCAATGTCGTCTACGCACCGCTTGTTTCTGCATTGGCTGCGCGTGGCGTGAGGTTTGAAGTCTGCGAAATCACGCTAACCGGTCGCAACCTAAAAAAGGACCGATTCATTATGGAAGCCGAATTCACGCTTTCAGGGGTAGTGCGCATCACGGAACTACAAACGCGGCAAGGATATGCGTACATTAAGCCCTGAATCACCTTGTTTACGGAACTGGCTGGCCTAGTGCAAACGGCTGCTGCTGCCATGGCAGAGCTTGTATTTCTTGCCCGAGCCGCAGGGGCAAAGCTCGTTGCGGCCAACCTTATCGGGATTACGGATCGGCTCCCGGCGTATGACACCAGGTAGCTGACCTCCCGCCATCTCTTTCCTGCGCTGCTCAAGATAGAGTGCGTGGACCTTTCGGGCCGTGTCCGCCAATCCGGCGGCCAGTTCTCGGTGTTCGTCCAACGACAGGTTTTTCTTATCGAGCACCTCCCAGCCCTCATCGGTGCCATAGAGGATGATGGTCGACAGCCAGTCTGGTTTGCCAACGGTGACCAGCAGCCAACCCTCGGGGTCGAGCTGCACCCCTTTCATGTAACCCATGCACCATTCGTCCAGGATGGGGATCGGGTCTCCGTGGTTTGGGTTCTCCATCAGCAGCGGCTCATATTCATCAGGGGCCTGCTGCAGCGTTCGAGCGATGTCGTTCATGTAGCGCATCATTAACCCGATGATGTGCTGCGCCTGGGCCTGGTTCTTGAACGCTGGTGTGTCTTCGCCGCGCTCCATGTCCCACACCCATCGCATCCACTCGCTGGGCATGATGGTCTTTGGCCCACTGACGATCGCCGTAAGAAAACCATCCAGCGCCGATATATCCATGGACTCTTCAATTCCTTCTGCGTTTATCAGGAATTGGTCGAGTTCCTCGATCTCCTCGTCGGTCAATGGCCCCTGATCGAATCCGCCCATCATCGCGGGCAACCCGTTGGGAGGGGCCGGCGTCGCCAGCCGAGCGTGTCCGACCTCACCAGATAGACTTCGAAGACGTGAAAATTAAAGACTTTCATTGATTCTTATTCTGCACTACATCTTGCCCGAAAGTGACGGTGTAATTACGGTGATAGCTTCTTCCGTAGCGTAAACGAGCCTGGCGAGCAGAGGAGCGAGAGATAGATTTACCCTCAAGAAAACGTGTAGGTGCTAAATGAGGTACGGCGTCTAGCTGGGGTAGAAGCGGTCTTTGCAGCAGATCCCCGGCCATAGCCAGCCTCGGGCTACACTGCGCTATGTTCACCAAAAAAGTGACACGCTCGTCGATGGGTGTGCCGCTCGTAACTGCGCAAGGATGACAAATGCGCCCTTACGTCGTCTCCAGATACATATCGATGTGCATCGACGTAAATGGACAAACCAACCCGCCTTGCTCAGTTGGCGGGCCCTCTGCACCCCGCGGCAAGCCAGGATTTCTCCAGCCACTACCTGCTCAGCGTACCGTTTAGCAGTTGCCGAATGTGAAGATAGCTGTACATCCATGTGTTTACAAATCCTGAGGTGTCGGGTAAGATGTACATGTACATCTATTTACCAACTCGAGAGGGCTCATGGCCAACACCAAACTCTTTAAAAACGGCAATTCCCAGGCCGTGCGTATCCCGTCAGAGCTAGCTTACAGCAGCTGGGACATCGAACTGGTCATAGAGCGCCAGGGCGATGAATTACGCATCCGTCCGGCCCGTCGGCGCATGGGCGATGTGCTGGGCAGGTTGGCGCAGTTCTCCCCCGACTTCATGAGTGAGGGCCGAGGCCACAACATTGAGGGTAAACGCGAGGCCTTATGAAGCCCAAATACATGTTGGACACCAACATCTGCATCTACCTGATGAAGCACCAACCGCCGCAGGTTCGGGCGCGTTTTGCTGACTGTTTCGTGGGCGACGTGGTGATTTCGGCCATCACTTTGGCTGAACTGAAATACGGGGTGGCCTGTTCAGGGGCAGCACAGGCGCACAACCAAGTGCTGCTCGAAAGCCTGCTTGAGGACATCCCGGTTGCACCCTTTGAAGCTCGCGCAGCAAGTGCCTACGGGCCACTGCGAGCGACCCACCGTGAACGCAACAAAGATGCGCTGGACAAGCTAATTGCGTCTCACGCGCTGTCATTGGAGGTCACGCTGGTCACCAATAACGAGGCGGATTTTCGAGGCGTTCCGGGTTTACAAGTCGAGAACTGGGTCAATAATCACTGATCGCGCAATGAATCCCACACGGGGCATGGCTGGGCCGGAAGACTACGTGTTCATGACTGGATTGCACTCTCAAGGCTCGGATCGAGCTTTAGAATCTTCGTGACGGCCTCACCAATAATCGTGAGCTGCCGCTCAACTGCTGAGCGGCTACCCGGTCCATTCGTCAGAACATGCCTGACCCGATTCCAGTGATGGTCCTGGCCCGTTTGGCTGTCGATGCCCGAGCGCAAGGAATGAAACTGGGGGCAGCTTTGCTTCAGGATGCGCTGCAGCGCTGTGTACTGGTATCGCAAAACACAGGTGTGAGAGCCATGCTTGTGCATGCACTCAACGATCGTGCCCGCCAGTTTTACGAGTACTACGGTTTTAAAGCATCGCCCGCACATCCCATGACACTGATGCTGCGGATCAATCAGTCATCACTATGACGAGATCAACTTCAGGCTCCACCAGGGGCTTTCCCCGGCAGCCTGGGCTTGGGCTAACTGCAGCTGCTCCCAGAGCTTGTTGCTGAGCTTGTGGCGGCGCTGCACTAGGGCTGAGGGTTTTGCGGGCTTGCGTGCAGCAACCAGCATTGCTTTGAAAACCTAATAAAAAATGATGGCCCCTGCGCAAGACGATGACCAAGTTTGATGCTGGTGCTAACATCAAGATCATGATGCTCCCTAACGAGCGTCAGCCTCAAGAGTTCAGAGCGTTCGAATCAAGAATCAAACTGAGATTGCAAACACATGAAAGTCAACGAGGTATTACGACGCCTAGCAGATGAGGGCTGGTACCTTGTAGCGAAGAGAGGAAGCCTAGGCAGTTTAAACATCCGGTCATACCCGGCCGTGTCACTTTAGCGGGGAAGCCGAGCGATGTACTAGCAATTGGGACGTATCGAAGCATCGCAAAACAAGCAGGTTGGTTAAAGGAGAACATGAAATACGCAGTTGTTATGGAAAAAGCTGAACGTAATTTCTCTGCGTTCGTGCCAGATCTTCCTGGGTGTATTGCCACCGCAGACTCCATCCAAGACTTAGAGGCTGAAATTCGCAAGGCTATTGCCTTTCACATTGACGGCCTCAAAGAAGATGGCCTTCCTGTGCCCGAGCCAAGTTGCTCCGTGGACTATGTTGAAATCTAAACCCCATCCCAACCCTTCTGCGTAATCGTGCTAGTGGGATTCGCTCCGCGCAAAGCTCAATCATCACAATAGAACCACCCAGAAGCCTCCGGTTTTCCCTTGTTTTTTCCTCTCCGAGATAAATAACTTTGCGAGTTGCTTAGGAGTGGCATGGGTCTCGGAGAAGAAAAAAGAGTCGGCAGTTATGAGACGCTCCCGACTGCCCGCCCAGAGGGTGTAGCGTTACCCGACCCAGAGCAATTAAGTCCAAGAATGGCGTAGTCAGCTGAACGCGAGGCCTCTCAAAAAACTTTCCATTCAGTGTACGGAATTACGTCGCGTCAGCTCATGGCCTAGAAAAAAATTCCAAAATTGAAGCCTTACCCAACTCAGTGACAACCTGGTCTGACCGGTTGATGTTCTCACAACCGGTCCATTTGCAGGCCAGTGTGTCTCTGAAGCTATAGGTCTTGCCGTGATCCCAGCCATGAGTGGTATTTGGAAATAATTGAATTGTGACCTTCTCTCGTTGTACCTGGTCACCGATAGACTCTACAAAGCTATTACATGACCTCAGGTCCCTGTTCTCAAAGTCATCCTCCCCGCCATCGCGTGACTTTCCATAACGAACTCCTTACGAAATCGTCTCTTACTGTCTCACAAAGAAGCCTCTAAGTAATTGCCAAGTGCAGAGGCTGCGGACTCATCATTAAGAACTCCATGGCCAGTCCAGAGCGCAACTCCTCTTCGGTCCACTCGGTCCAGCTTAGCCACTCCAGCCAGGCATTCAAGTCGTAGCCAGGTGTCTGCTCTAAAAGCTCAAGGGGTTGGGATATTGCACTTGCCATGCTGTCTGGTCCAGTCCACACGGGAATACCTTTCATTGCTGCTCCCACCGAGGCGGTGCTGCTCCAATTTAATACGTAGTGAGAAATAAGCAGGTCATCGATGAAGGCAGGATTGCGGCTCCGCTCAACGCCCTGCCCCTTGAAACAATCCAGATCTAACCGAATTGAAAATCTTGGATGAGGCCTTACAACAATAGGCCGATCTGAGTGCTGACGAATAAGCGGAACAATTGACTCAAGCCAAACCTGACTGCTCGGCATACCTGCCCAGAGGTCGCTACTCTCGTTTTGAAGGCAGATCAAGACATTGGGCTCACGCGGCTTCCATTTTTTTGCGCGTATCATCGCAGGGAATCGACGTATTCCAGTCGCTTCGGGCGAGAAATAACAATCTTTACCAAGGCCATTAAATGCGATCTTCCAGGTCTTTCCGCGTTCAATGGCCCCCACATCGAGAACAAGAACGGGAATCTTCTTCTTTCGAGCAAGATCCCAGAACTTCTTATTCGCAACCATCTTCCCGCCCCAAAGCAAACTCCAAATCACCCATACATTTGCCTTTTTGTGGCTGTCTACTTCTTGTAGGCCGAGCTTTTCCAAACCCTGGCAAAAGGCGGCAAAAATTCGAAGTGAGGAACCGCCGCTAAATGTGCGCCGGAAACAATAAAAACGAAGTTCATGAGCGTACTGCCAGTTCACAGAGGTCAACCCAGACACCTATCTCTGAATCACGGCGCAATAAAGGCAACTGTCCGCCAAAGCTTTGCACTCTCCTTGCCCTGCAAAATACCGTTGACATCGCACGATGCGCAGGCGTTGATATCGGCTCGGTTACCCAACAACAACTTCTTGCGTGTGGCAAGAAAACTTTCACTCATCCATAAATCACAAAACGCAGATCTATGTATATTGCCGACCGATTTAAAATTTCGTGACCAGTCATTGCAACAAAGACCTAAATCACCATTCCAGTCCACAAACGCCTTGTACATTGGCATAAAACATGACCGCTTTACAGTTGCCTTCCCAAGAAGCCCTCCTCGGTTATTAAACTGAAACACGGACACCAACGCAGATTCACCCGTATCGTGGTGATTTCGGATCCGCCAGGCAACCTTCGACCGCGATAAAAGGCGGTTCATGGAAACAACCTGGTCTGGTCCGTCATAACAGTCCACAATCAACGACTTAAGACCTGCCTCATGCAACTGCTCAACCGTTACCTGACCCGAGCTAAGTCTATCTCCGTTCGTAATCATCTCAACATGAAATCGGTGGGAGAAGGTCTTTATAAGCGCCAGAATGTCGGGGTTAAGCAAGGGCTCCCCATAGCCTGTTATGTGAATTTCGCCGTTAAAACCGTCAAAATGAAGCTGGTCTGACAGCAGACTTGCAGTCTCAACCGTCATGTGTAGCTTGCGGTTTGGATAGACCTCCGGGTCGTGACGAGGACAAAAGCTGCAGGTTCTGTTGCAGAGCTCAGTGGGGTTAATCTCAACCGTTGCCAATCCCAAGAGCTTTGGATTCTCAATGGAAACCGTGGCGAGCCTTGCTGCTCTATGTCGCTGATGCTCCTCGGGGTTAAAAAGCTCCGGCTGCATTACGACTCCCCCAATCCCTGCTGAGAACGACGATGGGTTAAGTGCCAAACATTCGACATGGGCGACTCGGAATAGTCCTTAAAACAGGGGGAGCCCAGGGTGTAGTGGAGCAGGTGAGCATGGTCATTATCTGGGTATTCCGTAGTCAGCCAGTTCCACTCCAGGGGTAGCCGCCCCACCTCTTCGTCCTCTAGCCAACTGAATCGATGAAGAAATGCACCTGACTGATCAGAGACAAAACCTGGTGTTAAACATCGGTTCTTAGGATGTGCACAGTTCCACAGAATAAGACTTGACCAATTCTTACGCGGGTAGTCTTCATTGACATTGCCAAGGTACTTACGCTGATGTTTGGTTTTGTAGTCATGCGGCACAACCATGACTGCGTAGCTTTCATCGCGAAGCGCCCAGAGTTCTCCAACATCGCGTAGGCATACCATGTCGCTGTCAGCGTAAATAGCCCATCCCTCATAGTGGAAGAGAAACGGCGTCAAGAAACGAGAGTAGATAAACGAATTGCTTGCGTCCTTGTGGGTCTCTCTATAAAGAGAGGCGAGGCTTGCTAAGACCAGCGGTGTGAAAGCTAAAGGCTGGGAGCTTTTCTCAAGGATGCTTTGACAAAAAACGTGATAAGAAATGGCCTCTTGCTGATCAAAGCCAATGGCAATGGGGATCATCACACGGCCTTAGCCGAGGAAAGCAAGACATACTCTTCTCGCAGTCTGCCGCAAAACTTCGGGTGGATGCGTCGGGGCGTAGCCATTTGCACGCTTAGCAGTCCGCCGATACCCCCCGAAAACGCCCAAATATCGGCAAATCCCTCATTGAGCGTTTTATGCTTCCAAGTATGACCGGCCACCCTAAGGAACTCTCCTTGCCTAATTCGCGGCCAGAGCATTTCAGGCAACTGAATCGAGAGTTCACCCCAGACCTCTAGCGAGGGCAGCTTAATTGTGACCGTCATTCAAAACGACCCTCAACCTGAGGAACTTTTTTGGGGGAATAAGCAAATCGAAGTATAGTAAATCAACTTTCAGACCGCAACAAAATTTGTAGGGATACAATCTCCGAATTAATTCATTTGCATTGATAGTTTAGCATTTTTATATCAGGCAGCCGCCGTACAAAGACTTGTCTTTGGGACATGGCCAACCTGAACTTCCTTTGTTATTGCACTCATGCATTTCTTTCTCAAAATCCAACGAATCCCAGATGATCGCAGTCGCCGAGCCAACCTCGACTAAGCTTATCGCTCCTACTGCTTGCGTTGTAGGCTTGGGCTACATCGGGTTACCGACGGCTGCACTTTTAGCAAGTAAAAATTATGTTGTGGTGGGGGTTGATTCAAACCCTCTGGTTGTTCACACTATTAACCAGGGTCGCATTCATATTGTCGAACCCGAGCTTGAAGTCTTGGTGAGTCACGTGACAAGCCACTCCCTCTTGCAAGCAACAATGCAGCCCCTATCTGCACCCGTATTCATGATCTGTGTGCCCACCCCTCTTGGGGACGATCAAACGCCGGACATGCGATACGTCGAGTCCGCTCTTAAGTCGATTGCGCCGGTTCTAAAGCCTGGAGACCTCGTTATTATCGAGTCGAGTTCCCCTGTGGGAACGACTCGAAAAGCCGCCAAGCAGTTGCAGACCCTGCGGCCCGACCTAAATTTCCCCTGCGCTAAAGGTAACGAAGAATGTAAGGATCTACCCAATATTTTTCTTGCCTACTGCCCTGAACGTGCACTTCCCGGCAAGCTGCTTCCAGAAATTACTCATAACGACAGAGTGATTGGAGGCCTGACCGAGGCATGCGGCCAGAAGGCCAAAGAGTTTTATGGCCTATTCATTGAAGGCGAATGCTTTCTAACAACTGCAGAAGCCGCGGAGCTTTGCAAACTTACCGAAAACAGCTTTCGTGACGTCAGTATTGCCTTTGCCAATGAACTCTCAATGGTCTGCGATCGTCTTGGCGTTAATGTCTGGGAGTTAATCCGATTGGCAAATCGGCACCCACGGGTGAACATTCTGCAACCAGGCCCCGGTGTTGGAGGCCACTGTATAGCGGTCGACCCCTGGTTTATTGTTCACGCTGCGCCGAGAGAAACGGCGCTTATCCAAACTGCACGGGCCGTCAACCAGCATAAAACCCAATGGGTGGTCTCAAAAATTCTAGAACGTATCGAAAAACAAGATAAAGATCCATCGGGCCAGACTAACGGTAGGCATTCAGATACACCTGCCGTTATTGCCCTTCTTGGACTGTCTTTTAAGGCGGACATTGACGACCTACGCGAAAGCCCAGCCATTGAAATTGCGCTAGAGCTCGTTAAGTATGGAAAGGCCAATCTGTGGGTGGTCGAGCCAAATATTCAAGTGCTTCCCGATTGCCTCAAGGGAAAAGCAGAGCTTAAAGAACTTGAGGCCGCCTATGAGAATGCCGATTTAAACGTACTACTTGTGGATCATTGGCAGTTCAAACATGCCCAGCCCGAGGAACATAAAGTTCTCGACTTTAAGGGGCTCTGGCAGTTTGGTCGCTCGCCCTTAGCCCGCTAGGGTGTTTTCTGAGAGACCCGTTGTCGTCGAGCAACCTCTTTGTAAAGAACCGCATAACGCGAGTGAATCTCGGCAAGTGAGTCAATAAGCTGCGTGCTTTCAGGAAGGAGACCAAGAGCCCCTTCGATAGTGGCTAAAGCCAGGTCGAGTCGCCCCTGATCTGTATACAGGGTGGCAAGGTTTGCATAGGCGTCAGCTAGGCGTCGGACGTAGGCTGTGCTTAGTTGATCAATCTTCGGTTCAAGCTTCTGAACAATGGCTTGACTTTTCTTTAGGTTCATCAGAGGCATCACGACTCTATTCGTTCTTATGAATAAGAAGTTAAAAACCGACCACGACTCGCTTAACTACCAGCAATCTGTAAAACACCAATGCCACACTGCTTTGACTCACCCGTCGGGGTTCGGGGTAGATAGTCAACCTTACGAAAGATGTCCCAGGCTACCCAGTGACCATCAGCGATTAATTCTGCCCAGAGCTTTACAGGTCCAGAAGAATACTCGGCATGGTCATGGTGAGTGTCGTGAAAACAGACAAAACCGGGGCGATCCACCACATCCTTCCAGATTTCCCAGTCTGCTTTCACGCCCTTATAGGAATGACTTCCGTCAATGAAAAGAATGTTAGGGCGACGGCCGCCCGACTTCTCGAGCATGGCCTTAACAGTATCAGGCGACGCGCTGTTGCCATAAATATCTGCTGGGGCATCGGGCGAGATATCAATGCCCAAGTAGTCAGCCTTCAAAATCTCTGTCCAAAAGCGCTTTTGATGCCCACCCATGGTTCCAATTTCAACAATAAAGGGCTTAGCAAGCCCACTGCAAATCCAAAGGCATTCCAGAAACTCTTCCGGTATTTGGTGAGGCCGCTTGGAAGGAAGCCATCGCTTACCCTGCTCTTTCTCGCTCTGATCTTGATACCAAAGGTCCCAAAAGGCCTTCTCTAGTTCTTGCCTTGTCATGAAAATAAGCTCCTGATTTGTGACTGCCAGCGTTCTCTTAAAGGCTCTTCCCGAAAATTCTCGAAAGCGTAACGATGAATCGCCTCGTGGTCGAACCCATCACGAAGTAGGCGATGCACAATGGGTACTGCCTCTTGCATACTCGGCGTTGACATGGCGTGCCCACGGTGAACGCCCATCGGGCTTGGCATTTCAAATGCCCCATCATGGGCCTCGAACTCCCATGCATTAAGGTTCAAGGTAAAACGTCCAGCGCTAATAACGTCGAAATTACTTCGGCCCCAGTCGTAATCGCCTGTTAGCCTAATCATTCCTCGTACCTCCGAGAGAATCTCGGAAAACTTACAACGACCTAAGGCCTTAATGTTGGGATGCAGGGGCAAGCCCTTTACAGGTGCATGCTTGTTGCTTATTACCCAGATCTCGGTGCCTTCATTAGCGACAGAACGCATGACCCGGTGAATCTCTTGATCCATGCCATCGCAATAGGCCCAGTCAGGCTTCCAATACCACAGCACTCTAGGCTTACTGGGCAGGGGCGGAGCGGTTAGCTCAAGTTGCACTGGGTAGGGCCGGTAGATGTGGCCAGCTGGAATGCCCGCCTGCGAGAGCGCAACGGCCGATGTGTTGCAATTCGTCCAGACACCTAAATGCCCGTCAAGCTTCAGCCGGGCTTTGGTATAGGCCAGATTAGCCAGCGAGCGCCTAACCGAAAGACCCGTTAGATATGTGATGCGTGGTATCGGAAGAGGACGAAAGTCGTTGTTAAGTATGGCTCCGTCGTAGTCGGCCCAGTTAGGCTCTTGCTGGCAGACATCAACCCGAATATCTCCGTGGTTCAGAATCTCGGCAATGCGCTCAATGCTGCCTTTAATTGATTTGACCCAAGGGAATAAGGCAAGTTTCAAAGACTTGGTCATGAGGCGTAGCCCTTACCCTTGGCACCCTTAAAGTGCAAAAGAATGGCGCCATTGCCCTCTTTTCTGGCCGACCATACCTTCCTAGAAAGGTCTTTAACTGTCCCTGGGGCCTCGTCGTTCATAGTCTGCAGCATTTGATTCAAAGATGCCTGGTCACAAAACCAGTTTGGCTTCCATTGGTTCTGAATATAAAAACTATCACGGGTTTGCGCCAAGGCATGGCCACTGGGGGTTCGGCCAAGCTCGTAGGTGCGTTTAATCCATTCCAGCATAAAAATCCTTGCAAAGTCGTGATCATCCTCTCGCAGAAAGACCACGGAACTTAAGTAGTTCTGAGCAACACCATAGATACGCACCATGTCTTTGTCGCCACGACGGTTAATAGCGGCCACTTTCCAAACACCATCCCAGAGATCGTCGGGAACCCTAGATACAAGCCGTTGATCCGCATCAACCAGCGCCACTGCACCCTTACAAAGGGCCTCGTCAATTGCCTCAAAACAGCGCATCATGGCATAGCCATAAAAGTTACGCCCTTCACCCTTTCGCGGAAGTGGGACAGAGAGAGCTTCGTAGTTCAGCGCCTTGCAACTCCTTAGCATGTCATCGGCCAGATCTTGAAACGGACCTGGCGTTGCGTAGGTAATGAACGTGACACGCATTAGCAGTTATCTCAAAAATTTTTACTTGGCTGCTTAAACAGCAACACGCTTGTACAGATCGGAAAGTCGATCAGCAAACTGATCAAGGCAATACTCTTTTTGCAGAAACGACCAGTCAGGATTCATTCGTCGTGCTTTTCTGTAACCGGCTACAAGATCGTCGAGCTCGTTTGTCGCTATGCCCCAATGGTCTTTCCAGACAGCCTCACTCGAGCCTGCCTTATAACCCAAGATGGGGGTTCGGGCCGCAACGGGATCAAATGCCTTATTTGGCCAGCAACTCATCGCGTAATCGTAACGAACCGGATCAACGCCACGATCGTTATAGCCTATGAAGCTCACCTCAAACTCAGCAATAACCGACACGAGTTTATCTGCAGCAACCGGTCGATGCACGATACAGCCCGGAAGTTGTCTGTAGAACTGTGCAACTGTATTTTGCTTTGTCCGTTTTGGAAAAATATGGACGTCAATATTGGCCTTGCAAAGTTCTCGCCACTGCGGCCAGTAGAACCGATAGCCGGTTCCTGAGTCTTGCGTACCGGGGCTAGCCACAAGTCCGCCGTAATACATCACGCCTTTACGACGTATCCTGCTTGAACGCGGACGCATCTCAGACTTCAACGGAGCGTTAGGAATAAATGTAAGTGTCTTAGTAGGTGCAATTCCTTGAAGCCATTTGGCGTGCTCGGGGCTTGTAATAACAATCTCGGTTCCAGGATGATTCATCACCCAGGGCTCGGTTGGATCTTCAATACCCCGCAAGCTTGAAATGTCGTAGCGATGTAGAACAACAGATCTACCCTTAAGCTGTGTAAGTAAAGCTGCAGCTGACGCCGTTGAGTCAGAAAAAATATGAATAACGTTAAACTGGCGAAGCTGCTTTGCTAGAACATCAATATGAGCAGCACTCCACCTATGACAGAGGTCACCAGACAGCCCATCTTGCATCTGTATGGGATTAACCATAAACAACTCAACAGAACCCGCACCATAGAGTTGCTCCGCTAGCCGCCATATTTTAACGCGACAAGCCGAGAAATCATTGGCAACGAGCGCAATTTTCATGCTGACAAGGGCTTAAGAGACCAACTGCTCTGCTGCTAACTTCATACGACGTCGGTTCTTAGTGATTGTGCCAACGATGAGCTCCGATGCATTGCCACGTCCATACAAGGTAGGCGCCTTGCACATGGCTTGGTAAACCATGGGGCTTGACAAAAGTCGCTCCGACTCGCGAACGATATGTTCAGGGTCTGTTCCAACAAGTCGAGTGACACCCGCTCGAAGGCCTTCCGGGCGCTCAGTTTTTTCCCGCATAACCAGTACAGGGCGGCCCATACAAGGAGCCTCCTCTTGGACGCCGCCGGAGTCCGTTAGTACAAAATAGCAACGATCCATAAGGTAGACAAAGTCGGGGTAATCCAGCGGTTCCACCAGAAACACATTCGGCGTACCAGCCAACAGGCGATGAACAGGGTCTCGAACCAGTGGGTTGGGATGCACGGGGTAGACAACCTGAACACCATCACGCTGAGCGAGCCTTTTGATGGCATAGCAAATCTGTTTAAGCCCATCACCAAAGTTTTCACGCCGATGACCCGTTACTAGAATCATCTTGCAGTGGTCTTGCAGGAAAGAATAGCGACGCGCCAGCCGCACTTTAAGGTTTGGGTGCTGATCAATTCGAGCTCTAATTTGGTAGAGCGCATCTACAACCGTATTGCCAGTAACAAAAATGGCTTGGTCGGGGACGCCTTCTCGCAAGAGATTCTGCCGAGCCTGTTCGGTTGGCGAAAAATGGAGTTTTGCAAGTCGCCCAATTAATGAACGATTGCCCTCTTCGGGCCATGGTGCGTCTAGAGATCCCGTGCGCAGACCCGCTTCAATGTGTGCAACCGGAATGCGCGCATAGAACGCTGAAAGGGCCGCGGCAAAACCCGAGGTCGTGTCACCATGAACAAGAACAAGATCAAAGGCATGCGTCGAAAACAACTTACGCATACCGACCAAGATTCTCTGTGTGATGTCGGTAAGGTCTTGGCCATTACGCATGACACGCAAGTCGAAGTCGGCTTCAAGTCCAAAGAGCTTAAGAATTGGGTTAACAATATCACGATGCTGCCCGGTAAGGCAGACATACGACTGCACCCCTTCCTCTAAACCCAGTCGTTGAATAACGGGGGCAAGCTTAATTGCTTCAGGTCGAGTGCCAATGATTATGAGTACGCGCAAAAATATTTTCATTTATTTTTGGTTTAAAATAACCTCTACCTTATCAGAGCTATAGTGTAAAAATAAAGTCAGTGTCTCAGGTCGCAATTGTGCGGTCTCAGAAAGCCTGCGAGCAGCTGTCTCGATGCGGCATCCCGACCAGACCCTCCCCCCAACCACCCATGAATTGGGTATCCAAGGAATAGTTGGTGATTTCAGTAATGCGTTAGGTCGCAATAGGCTTGGTTAGCGCCTGACTCGCCCGCCTCTGCCGCTCTAGTTCCTTGCTCCGGCGCTGGCGCTCCCGCTCAGACTGCAACGCCTGTCGTGCGCGCTCTACCCCACCCTGCAGGCTCTTGATGCGGGCTTTCTCTGGGGTCAGGGGCTTCACAGTCTCCAGGATGTATTCCCGAACGATCTCTTCTATGGTCATGCGAGTATTTATGCCTGACTGACAAAGAGCCCAAGAAAAAGGGGTTGCAGTGAGCCCCTTGTGCGGAAACGTCGGGTTACCCGACGCTTGATGACCTGGGCCTGCCCTGAGAGCCAAGCTGGCTGCGGCTTAAGAGCAAAAATGCAGCTTTGCCAGTGGTCGCTAACTTGGTGGGGCGGATTCCAGGGTTTACCCGTTGAATTCGGGGTATGGGGAAATGTTGGGCGCCCTTCTCTGCGGCGTAGGCCACGATCTCACAAATTGTGGCAGTGCCCGGCTGGCCGTGGGAGCGGTGACTACGGAAATTTCTTTCCTATACATCCGGATCAAGCATTGACTGGAATCTGCTGCGTGGCCTCTGAAAGAGTTTGAAGATTGCGAAGAGCGGCATCGTAGAGAACTTCATCTGACGTGATCTCGCCACGAGCCTGAATGCGTCTGATCTTAACTATCGCGTCGAGAATATGCTGAGCTTAAGGTAGCCACTCTTGCGCTGCGCATACTGCGGCACCAAATCGTGGTTACGCAAATAGCGCCTTACCGTGTTCCTAGAAATACTTAACCGCTCGGCAATCTTCCTTAAAGAGACCTGCTCCCGCAAATGCCAGCGTCGAATAATGCTCAACATCGCCATGTCAATCACTCCATATCTCCCGCTCGTTGCCAAGCGGGCTAGTGTTTTACATGGGTCAGTTTTAGATGCAAATCACCCAGCTAAATGGGTCAGTTTTGGATGCAACTCAACACTGCGTCTTAACTGCAGCATGGTCAACTTAGATCCTGAAGCGGCTTCGGCAGTGAAAATGAAACTGAATGCTGTGAACGAAAGAGAAATTTAACGGAGAGGGCAACGCCGCACCCCTAACTCTGTAGTACAACGTCGTCGCCTCATCAAGAGGCATAGCTACCGCAGTTCCTTCCTGGCAGCTGATACCGAGTCACAAGCCCGCCTGAGTCTGCTGCAGTCAGCAAAGCTCAGTGGCCACGACCCATACGAATACCTCAAAGACGTTTTGACCCGACTGCCCAACCGTCCGCATCGGCATTACACAAGATGAGTTTACCAGACAGTTACTTGGATCTCCCAGATGATCCGTCCCTGAGCTATTACACTTTCAGCGTCCCAGTCGATAGGGTTCCTCGAAATCTAGAAAGTCGTTCTCAAGAAGCGCCGCCTCAACCCATGCCTTGACTGCCTCGAGCTGTGTCACCCTCACCATATAGGCCTTCAAATCGAGTGGTACGGGCAACTGATAGGTGAGCAGACGCATCACCACAGGACAGTAATAGGCGTCGACCACACTAAACTCGCCAAACAACATGGGGCCCTTATGTTGGCTCAATAGTTCAGACCACATGTTCACGATACGAGACAAGTCCTCTCGAACCCCGGGTTTGTCCCGCAAAGCAAGAGCGCCGACGTCGGGCAATTGTGCCTCGATGTTCATTGGGCATGCTGTACGCAATGCCCTAAAGCCCCCGTGCATTTCTGCGCAGACACTTCGTGCCCTCGCGCGATGCGCTGCATTTCGGGGCCAGAGGTTAAGCTCCGAGAATGTTTCAGCCAAATACTCGGCAATGGCCAGGGTATCCCAGACCACGAGTTTGTCGTGAACGAGAACAGGTACCTGACCAGCTGGACTGATTTCGGAAAGCCGCTGCTTAAACTGCGATTGGGGCGAAAAACCATCGAATCGCAGCATCACCTCCTCAAATTCAATACGGAAGTGCCGCATCAATACCCAGGCGCGCATGGACCACGAGGAGTAGTTCTTGTTACCGATGAAAAGTCGCATAGAAGGTCTGAATAGTCTCGAAATACTCATATAGATTTTTCGCCCCAGTACTTTTTGATGAGTGCTTCACCCTGGCCCTGAGGCTGCTAGCCACTATGGTCGACTCGCTTGTTTAATCCATTCAACAACCTGATCGGATCCAACCTCTGGGGTCGTTGCATGGTTCGCATCGACAACCACATATCTACTCCATGGGTTCGTGGGAGCCTTGTCAAACGCATAGGCCGAGCCTCCTTGATAGAGCGGGTCTTTCGTTCCGATGACCCACATGAAAGGCACTGTACTCTTAAATCGAGAGGCGGACAACGCCATGTTTCCAAGGCCGTCAGGCCGGAAGTAACTGTAGAAAACGTCCGCTCGAATAGAAAAGGTTTTTTGTTCCCCTTGATTCAGGTCTGTAAACTCAAGCAAGGTCTCTGATCTTCCTTCGGCTAAGTGCTTCTTCGCTGCTTCAAGTAACGGCCGATTCATACCCCGTTGGTACATCTCGTAGGGCGAATGCCCCGGGGCCAAGGCTATTACCCCATCAATGTCTCCGAACGTTGCCTGGTATGCGATAGACGCATTGGCACCAAAACTCTGGCCACCAATGAACACCCTTTTGTACCCATTGGCGCGATAGCGCCTCACCGCCTCCGAGAGTTTTGCGAGCGTTGCCTCATAGGTCTCGTCATAGTTACGATTCCTTGACCACGGCATTTCGCGCAGCTCGACCTCACAAACCCGCTGCACTTTCTCTGCGAGAACCCGAAGAAATGGAGACTTCGGCCCTCCCCACTTTCCATGCATCAGTATCAAGACGCACTCCTGCGCCATCGCCGGTGTGCAAAAAAAGACAAATATCAGACCCAAGATCTTCTTCATAGCGTATCCCCATCTAACGTCCTGGCGAGCGATGGTTTCCGCCCCACCGCGCATACCCACAAGGGTGCTGGTTTTTCCGTTCTGGGTTGTCGTTCGGCAGAGCAGAGGTCTATAAGAATACGCTCCCAGAGACTTTTTCATCGAATATGTGAAACCTGTTCTGCCGATGAAGCTTTTCGTGGCCAATGGAAACACGAGAGGATTGACCGCAAAACATTGCATAGACTTTGACTGTGTCGGGTTACCCGACGTTTGGTGGTCAGGCCCTGCCCTTGCCCAGCCCCTGAAAATGTCAGAAAAGCAGTTAACTCTGCTCGCTCAATCGATTCACAGGCCTCGGCCGCGCATCGGCCTCAACAATGGTAATTCGCGTGGGGCGTATTGAATCAGTCATGGCTTTCCTAAGCTGGTGACGTAACCTTATTTCTGTGTCTTAAGAGTTGCCAAACTGGTTCTTGTGCCGAACAAGTGCCATGAGCCGTGAATCCCTCCATTCTCTTCGGTTGGGTAGTCCCTCGCGAGGTAATAATCTGCGTCTCTGTAGTTCAGCGTTCTGAACAAGATTACCTGACCATGGCTCTGTGCTTATTTGATCGAGAGAAATTTTTTGATACACACCACCGTATCTTTCACAATAATCTTGTATGCCTTCGGGAGCGTTCAGATCAATAGTCTCAAAAGGGCCCATAAAAGACCATCGAAGCCCCAGTCCATCTCTCACTGTTCGGTCAAGATCCTCAACACTCACAACTCCCCTCTGAACTAGTCGGAAAGCCTCTCGTAAAAGAGCCCCTTGGAGACGGTTGAGAACAAATCCCTCAACCTCCTCATTCACGATCACTGGCTTCTGCTTCAAGAAATCCATAAAAGTACGAGTGCGCGTGATAACCTGAGTATCGGTCCATGGGGAACCGCAGATTTCTACAACCGGAATAAGGTAAGGAGGGTTTACCGGATGAACCACGAGGCAACGATGGCGGCCCAGCAGAGGCTCAGTAAAAGAGGAGGCCGGAATGCTAGAAGTCGAACTCCCAATAATCGCTTCAGGAGGGGCAACAGCGTCTATCTGACGAAAAATATTCGACTTGACTTCTAGGATCTCTGGCAAATTTTCCTGTATGTAATCTACATTCAACAAAGAATCGACAAGGGATACAGCGGGTTTTATTCTTGAAAGTATCGCCTCTGGTTCGCTAACTAACCCATGTCTCTCTAAGGTGCTCAACTGCTTACTTATGGTACTCAGCGCGGCCCTAAGAGCTTCGGGTTTATCGTCCCAAAGACTAACATCGCAGCCCGCGCGAGCAAACACGATAGCCCAAGCCTGCCCTATAAGCCCCGCCCCAACGACTGCCGTCTTTTTCATTCAGACCCCAATTGTCTATATCAACGCCTGTGTAAACCCATCAACAACCAGTTCCTGACCCGTGATATTTGCAGCAGCATCGCTCGCCGCGAAAAGGGCCATATTCGCAACATCTCTCGCGCTCACAAGTCTTCCAAGTACAGCTTGCTTCTCATGTCGAAGTGCCAAATCTTCTTCAGCCACACCGAGCGCCTTAGCCTTCGATGCTATCACTGCTCGGATTCGCGGTCCCTCCACAGCGCCTGGCAAAATAGCGTTCACACGAACACCAAATGGTCCAAGTTCAATAGCTAACGATTTACTGAATCCAACTACCGCCCACTTCGACGCGGAGTATGGCGTACGCCCCGCAAAACCGAGGTGTCCAGCCGCTGAAGACAGGTTTAGCATTACGCCATGGGCTGACTGCTTTAGCAGTGGTACTGCCTCCCGAGCACATAGGAATTGGCTAGTGATATTCACAGATAATGTTTGATCCCAATCAACCTTTTGAAGTGTCTCCACCGAGCCAGTGGGACCAGCAATCCCCGCATTGTTTATAAGAACATCAAGGCCAGAGAGTGAATCTCTAACCCTACCGAACAAAGTCTTAACCTCGCTTTCTTGCGCAACATTTGCCTCGACTGTGAGAAGATCGGGCAGCTCTTTTCTTGCATCACTAAGAGCACTCGTGTTTTTATCGCAGACCATAACGCGACATTTAGCCTCTAAGAAGACCCGCGCCATTTCAAGACCAATCCCACTGGCTCCAGCGGTAATTAAGACACGTCTATCTTTCATACTAAGCTTTGTAAGCATAAATTTCTCTCTGATCCTAAGTTCATTAACACTGGATTCCGAATTTTGAGGCCTTGCGTTAGAGCCAGAGGATTTTACGGCGTAGTTCGATGTCGTCGGCGAGAGCGGCCGACGCCCCCACATGAGTGATGGCACCGGTCTCCAGGGCGACAGTTCTGTCCGAGAGGGCAAGCGCGAGATCCAGGTGATGGTCCACGATGATGATGGAAACCTCCTCACGAAGTTTGTCCAGCGTGCGGAAGAGGTCTTCAATGACCGTCGGAGCCAGCCCTTCAAAGGGTTCGTCGAGCAGCAGCAAGCGGGTCGAGCCCGACAATGCGCGGGCAATTGCGACCATCTGTTGTTCGCCACCAGACAGCATGTCGGCCGGCGTGTTCAGCCGCTGGCGGATACGCGGGAAGAAATCAAAGACCTTTTCCTGCGACCAGCGGTGACCCACGCCGTCCTGCCGTTTCAAGCGTCCCAGTTCGAGGTTCTCGGCAACCGACATGCCAGAGAAGAGTCCGCGGCCCTGTGGGACATAGGCAATACCTTGACGGGAAATTCCGGCTGAGGGTTTCCCTTGTATTTCGTGTCCGTCCAGTGTGATGGTCCCAGCGGCAGGCGCGACGATGCCGATGATCGTCTTGAGCAGGGTAGATTTGCCGGCGCCATTGCGGCCAAGTAGCGCGACGATCTCATTGCGGTGCACCTCAAAGGAGATGTCACGCAGGATATGGCTCTTACCGTAGAAGCTGTCGACTGATCGCAGCGCCAGCAACGGTTGCTCGACCGCCGGGTCAGCCACCATGGCAAGCCGCGCGGTGGCGAGCATCTGCCTTCCCGATCCGATGTAAACCTCCTGGACCTCACGAGTATTGCGAATCGTCTCGGCATCACCTTGCACCAGCAGGTGGCCCTCGTTCATCACCGTAATCGTGTCAGCAATCAAAAAAACCTTGTCGATGTCGTGCTCGATCAGGAGCACTGGCATGTCCTCGGAGATCGACTTAATCATCGTGCTGATGCGGTCACGCTCGGCTGCAGACAGCCCGGCCAGCGGCTCGTCGAGCAGCAGCACCTTGGGACCAGTAGCGAGCGCGAGCGTCATGTCGAGCAGCCGCTGGCCACCATAGGAAAGTGACGCGGCTTCAGCCTTCTCGATACCGGTTAGCCCCATGCAGGCCATCAGTGACTGGGTCCGCTCACGGACGTCGGGCAACCCGAGGGCGGTGCGCCAGACATTGAACCGGTGCGGCGACCGGGCCTGTATGGCCAGGCGCACGTTGTCTTCGACGGTCAGCGCCGGAAAAAGGTTGGTGATCTGGAAGGAGCGGCCGATGCCGGCTAGGGTCCGGTGCTCAGGCGACAGCTGAGAGATATCCCTCCCGCCGAGCGTGACAGATCCGCCGTCGGGCAGGTGAAGCCCCGAGACCAAGTTAAATGCTGTCGTCTTACCGGCGCCGTTTGGGCCGATCACAGCGTGCAGTACCCGGCCCTCCAGCGCGAGGCTCATGTCATCGACCGCCTTCAGGTTGCCGAAGCGCTTGGCGATGCCCTCGACTTTCAGGTGCGCACCGGTATCGTTCGCGGCGACCTTCAGGAAGTCGGGCAGGATCGTCTTACCGGCCTTGCGGCTCGCCATCGCGGCGTCCAGCACCGGCTGGGGCCGGAACGGGGCGGTCAACCGCTCATAGAGCCCGACCAAGCCGGTGGGCGAGACCATGATGAACGTGACGAACAGGACGCCGAAATACATCAGCCAGTGTGGTGTGAGCCCGGACAGAAAGTCGCGGAAAATGATGAAGAAGAGCGCACCGAGCGCCGGCCCGAGGAAGTTGCGCATACCGCCGATGATCACCATCGCCAGCAGTTCGCCGGAGAAGATCACGGAGATCGGCTCGGCTGAGGTCATCCGATTGTTGAACAGCAGCAACGCGCCGGCCAGGCCGGTTACGCTGGCGGACATCACGAACGCTAGCAGCTTGTAGCGGGTTGTCGGGTAGCCGACGAAACGGGCTCGCTGCTCGTTCTCCCGGATGGCGACCAGCACGTGACCTGCTGGCGAACGATGGAAACGCCACAGCACGATGCTGACCAGGAACGCGATGGTCGCCACCAGCGGGTAGAACGCGACACTAGACTCGAAGTCGATTCCGAGCATCTGCGGTCGCGTTATCCCGCCGAGTCCGTCCTCGCCGCCGGTCACGGCGGTCCAGCGAAAGGCCACCACATAGAGCATCGCACTCAGCGCGAGCGTCAGCAGCGAAAAATAGACGCCCCGGCGCCTAAGAATGAGTCCTCCGAACACGAACGATACGAGCGCGACGCCGCCTACGGCAAAAAGCAGCGGTAGGAAAAACGACTCGGGGAAGACGTACCGCTGCGTAAGGGCGGCGAAGTAGGCGGCGAGCCCGAACCAGGCACCATGGCCGAAAGAGACCAGGCCGGTGTGGCCAACCAGAATGTTCAGTGCCATGCAGGCGATCGCAAAGATCGCCACCTCTGAAGCTGAGGTAATGCCTAAGCCGATCCACGATAGGCCAAAGGGTAGTGCGATGAGCGCGATGAGAACGATCAGAGGCGAGTAGCGGCCGGGCTCCAAGTTTCCAGTCCTATTCGAAACGGGCGATCCGCTCGCCGAACAGTCCGCGCGGCCTGAAGAGCAGGACGAGCAGCATGAGCAGGTAGATCATCGCGGTGGAAAACTGGCCCCAGCCGACGGCTACAGCCAGCCCCTTCACCAACCCGACAAGCAGCGCGGCGACGATCACCCCACGAAAAGACCCCAGGCCGCCGATCACCACTACAACGAAGGCAGGGACAAGGATTTCCTGCCCCATCGCCGGGTGCACGGAATAGATTGGCGCGAGCATGACCCCAGCAAGACCCGCCAAACCTATGCCCAAGCCGGCGACCGCCGACATGTAAGGCTGAAGCGAGATGCCAAGCGCGCCGACCATGTCGGGGTTCTGAACGCCAGCGCGAACGATTCGTCCGAATGCAGTCCGGTTGAGCAGCAGCCAAATCGCGATGACGCATGCCGCGGCAACCACGAAGAGCAGCGTGCGGTAGTAGGGGTAGATGAAGTCGCCAAGAAAGATCTGACCGCGCAGCGCGTTAGGCATCGCGTAAGACAGCGGCGCGGCGCCAAAGATCATCCTCAGTAGCTGCTCGGCCACCATCGCCAAGCCGAATGTCAGCAGCAGCGAAAGAATGGGATCGGAGCGGTAGAATCGCCTGAAGAAGAAACGCTCGAACAGCATGCCGAGCAGGGCTACCGCCACCGGCGAGAGCACCACCGCGCCGCCGAACCCGACGTGTGGGGAAATGGTTACGGTGATGTAGGCGCCGATGGCGTAGAACGCACCGTGCGCAAGGTTTATTATGCCGCCCAGCGAGAAGATGAGCGAAAGGCCTAGGGCGATCAACAGGTAATAGACACCATCTAGCAAACCGTTAAGGATCTGCTGCAGGATCAGCGATAGCACATCAGCGCTCGTAGGTAGGGGAGTGGATTCGTAACCGATGCTGGGAATCGACCAGATGATCGGGTCTAATTTTCGGAGACAGAAGCAAATACGCTCCCGTCGGACCGACGGGAGCGCTCAGGCCATAGGCTATCAAGCAGGCATGGAGCAGACATTTTCTTCCTTCGTCGCCGCAATAACCTCCAGGCTTTCATTCGGACCGGGAACTGGCGGGCTTGGGCGGTAAATATCCCAACGGTTCTTCTGCTCCGAGGACTTCAGCGCCTCGACCGCATACATCTCGTGCATTAATTGATGATCGTACGCCCTGAAGTAGCCTTCGCGCGTCTTGAGCAGGTCGAACTTAGCGCCCTTCTCAAGATACTCGATGATCTTGGCTGCCTCGGTGGTCTTGGTTTCGTTCATCGCCTGCGCGAGAATCTTCATTGAGACGTAATCCCCCCACGCCTGGTTTTCGGGCGGCTTTCCGTACTTTGCCGTGAAATCGTTGACGAAGCCGCGCGACCCCTTGGTATTGATGAGGTGGTGCCACACGAGCGGCCAAGTTCCGAAGAAGTTGCCCTGTCCGGCGCCCCACGCGACCGCTGTGTCGAAACCGAAGCCAGCGACAGGGAAGGTCAGTCCGAACTCAGAGTACTGCTTCAGGAAGTTGGTAATCTGCACACCGGCCAGGTTCGACACTACCAAGTTCGGCTTTGCGGCGCGGATCTTGATGAGGAACGCAGAGAAGTCTGCGGCGTCGGTCGGCACCAGTTCGTCGGCAGCAAACTGGCCTCCGTTCTCGGTCATGAACCGCCGCGCGACGCGCAGCAGGTCGTGTCCAAACGCATAGTCGGCAGTCAGAGAGTACCAGCGCATACCCTTGACCTGGTTTTGCGCTAGCAGCGACCTGCCGACCGTCTTCACGTACATCGAGTTCTGGCTCTCGACATGGAACATGTAGCGGTTGCAGTTCGAGCCGCGAAGCGCGTCCGAATTGGCGCCTGTGTTGATGAACAGGTTGCGCGTGCGCTGCGCCACCTGTGCGATGGTCAGCGCGGAGGCCGACGAGATCTCGCCGACGAGGCATGCGACCTTATCGCGCTCTATAAGACGTTCTGCCTTGGTGGAGGCGACCTGCGGATTGACCGAGTCCTCCTTGATGAGCTCGATCTTTCGGCCTAGCACGCCGCCGGCCCGGTTGATCTCCTCTACAGCCAGGTCCGCTGCCTGCACTGCATATTCCCCCAGCGTTCCGAGGAAGCCGGTACGGGGGGTAAGGTGGCCAATGCGGATCACGTCCGACTGCCCGCGACTGATGGCGGGGAAACCCGCGACAGCGACTGCCGTGGAGGCCCCCAATGCTTTCACGATGCTCCTGCGTCCTGCTGTATTCATGGAATGTCTCCTCGTTTCTGGCTTGGCTGCCGGGATTTCTGATGGAAAAGGGTACTCCTCTATCGGTGCTGTATTCATGGAATGTCTCCTCGTTTCTGACTTGGCTGCAGGGATTTCGGTTGGGGAAGGATACTCCTCTGTCGATCTAGGTACAACGGTCAGTTGGGGATCGGCGCCGAGTGCGAGTTTCGTCTCAATGGCCCAAACCAGACCCCAGACTCTAAGCGCAGCATGGCCCAGACCGCGGGCTAAGCGCTTATGTTGACGCCGGCTTTTCCTTTAAGCTTCAGAATAGTTCGAGCCTCGTCCGGGCTCGCCACAC
>Ga0194128_10002629_pt1 | contig 28731 bp, 25 predicted proteins | sample TA2KigCa65mmetaG_FD_148650 | JGI IMG/M metagenome (GOLD analysis project Ga0194128, IMG submission 148650) | Freshwater microbial communities from Lake Tanganyika, Tanzania - TA2015037 Kigoma Deep Cast 65m | ecosystem: Environmental > Aquatic > Freshwater > Lake | place: Tanzania: Lake...
CCAGAGCCCTCTAGATAGTAGTGGGCGGCGGGAAGGGAAATTCTCAGAAAAATCTGGTGGGTCAGTGCGGGTGGGCGGCGGCTTTGCGGGCGTCGACGAATTTCACGGCGGCGAACAAGAGCAGGAATACAACGACAAGCACGCCGAAAATGTGCCAGGCGTGCGACTTGATGTAGGTGCCGGCGTGGTCGCCCATTTGTGAGCCAAGATAAGCGAGCGCGATGTAACGCGGCACGCGTGCTGCAAGAACCGTCAGAAAAAACGGCATCGTACGCACACCGAGCGCGCCGGCGCAGATCACGAACAACTTCGTCGGCATGAAGACCGGCGAAAGGGCGCTGATGAAAACCGTCAGAAGGCCGTAGTGTTGAAACCAGGCGCGCACCTTTTTGCCGCGTTCGCTCTCGGTGTGGCGCGCGAGGTACGCTTCGCCGCCGCGGCGGGCGAGCGTGAAAAGAATCATGCAGCCGATAAGCGAACCGACGATCGCCAGCGCCGCGCACAACGCGGCCTGCGCCGGCGAGGCGGCCGACAGCAGAATTAACAACGCATCAACTCCGCCCGGCAGCGGAATTCCGGCGGAATCGAGAGTAGCGAGTACGAATAGGCCGGGCGGTCCCCAGGCAACGATGGAATCGACGAATTTGCGCAATCTAAGATTGTAGCTTGGCGAGTAGCGCCGCTTCATCGAGCACGGGCACGCCAAGATCCTTCGCCTTGTCGAGTTTCGATCCGGCTTCTTCGCCGGCGACGACGTAGCTGGTCTTCTTACTCACCGAGCCGCTGACCTTCCCGCCGGCAGCTTCGATCAACGCCTTTGCTTCGTCGCGGCCCATGGTAGGCAGCGTGCCGGTGAGGACGAACGTCAGGCCGGCCAGCGCGCCGCCGGAGCGATCGACCTTTTGATGCGTGATCATGAGGCCCGCTGCCTTCAGGCGCTCGACGAGTTCGCGGTTGTTGGCGTCTTCGAAGAAGCGCCGCACCGACTGCGCGACCTTCGGGCCGACGCCTTCGGTGGTCTGCAGCGTGGGTTCGTCGGCGTCGCGAAGGGCGTCGATGGAGCCGAGCGCTTCGGCGAGATCGACAGCGGTGCTCTCGCCGACGAAGGGAATGCCGAGGCCGTTGATGAGGCGCGGCAGCGGGAGCGTCTTCGATTTGGCGATGCCGGCGATGACGCGTTCGGCGGATTTGTCCCCCATGCGATCGAGGCCCGCGAGTTGTTCGGCGGTGAGCGAGTAGATGTCGGCGACGCTCTTGACGAGGCCCTTGTCGACGAGTTGATCGACGAGGACATCGCCCATGCCGGTGATATCCATCACGCTGCGGGAGGCGAAGTGGAGCACGGAATTTTTCAGCCGCGCCGCGCAGTTGACGTTCACACAGCGCCATGCGACTTCGCTTTCGGGGCGAATGACGGCGCCGCCGCAGACAGGGCATTCCACGGGCATTGTGAAGAGGCGGCGATCTTCACCTTGCTTGACGACGCGCACCACTTTGGGGATGACGTCGCCGGAGCGCTCGACAACGACGGTGTCTCCTTCGGCCAGACCGAGCCTTGCGATTTCATCTTCGTTATGGAGAGTCGAGCGGCTGACGGTGACGCCGCTGACGACGACGGGGCGCAGATGCGCAACGGGCGTGAGCGCACCGGTGCGGCCGACCTGCACGTCGATCTTTTCGACGACGGTTTCGGCCTGGCGCGCGGCGTATTTGAAGGCGATCGCCCAGCGCGGAAATTTCGAGGTCCAGCCGAGTCTGGTCTGTTGCTCGACGCGATCGACCTTGGCCACCACGCCGTCGATTTCGTAGGGCAGGGAATCGCGCTGGCTTTCGTATTCGCGGATGAAGGCGAGCAGTTCGTCGAGATCGGCGCAGAGGCGGCAGGCGGGGTTGACCTTGAATCCGAGCGCGCGAAGCCGGTCGAGATTTTCCGAATGCGCGGGAAGGGCGGGAGCGCCGTCGACGAGCAGGAAGTAGGCGTAGAAGTCGAGTTGGCGCGCGGCGGTGACTTTGGGGTCGAGCATGCGCAACGAACCGGCGGCGGAGTTGCGCGGGTTTGCGTAGAGCGGGAGGCCCTCTTCTTCACGATCGGCGTTCAACTTCTGAAACGCGGCGTTTGGCATGATGACCTCGCCGCGGACTTCGAAGGCGGTGGCGTCGGGCGTGGAGAGGGGGATCGAACGAATGGTGCGGGCGTTTTCGGTTACCTCTTCGCCTTCTTCGCCGTCGCCGCGGGTGAGGGCGAGTTGCATCGACCCGGCGTTGTAGCGAACTGCCATCGACAAGCCGTCGAGCTTGAGTTCGGCGAAGTAACGGAATTCCTCGCCGGCGAGAAGTTCGCGGACGCGGCGGTCGAAGTCGCGGAGTTCGTCTTCGTTGAGCGCGTTGTCGAGCGAGAGCATGGCTGAGGAGTGGCGGGCTTTGACGAAGCCTTCGCGGGGCGCGCCGCCGACGCGCTGTGTGGGGCTATCGGCGGTGAGCAGCGAAGGGTTCGCCGCTTCGAGTTGCTGCAACTCGCGCAGCAGCGCGTCGTATTCGGCGTCGCTGATTTCGGGGCGGTCGAGTGCGTAGTAGAGATGCTCGTGGCGGCGAAGAACGGCGCGCAGAGATTCGATTTGTTCCTGAGGAGATTTCCCTGGGCCCATCCTTCGAGGATAACCGCCCATACGATACTGAGAGAATCGAAACCGTCGCTTTTATCTATAACCCGAAGGCGGGCGCGATCCGGCGCAACCCGTCGATCGTTGAAAAAATCGTGCCCGCGCTGGCGCCGTTCGGCAAGATCGAGGTCCGGCCGACAACGGGCCCGAATACCGCCGCGCAAATCGCGCGCGATGCGATCGCGGGCGGGGCGCGGCGCATTGTTGCGTTTGGCGGCGATGGGACGATCAACGAAACGGCCAATGGCGTCATTGGCACTTCGACGCCGTTCGTCATGCTGCCCGGCGGCACGGCGAATTGCATGTGCGTGGAGACCAGGATCGGCAAGAACATTGATCGTGCGGTGCGGCGTGTTGTGAGTGAGTCCGAGGACGTGCGGATTGCCGTTGGCAAGATGACCTTGCAGGAAGGCGTTTCGCGATACTTTCTCGCGATGGCCGGCGTAGGGTTGGACGCGATCGTGGCGAGCGAAGTGAATCTGGACTTGAAGAAGAAGATTGGCAAGGTGGCGTATTGGATCGCCGGGTTTTCGATGTTCGCGCGATCGCTGCCGCAGTGTGAGGCGGTCGTTGACGGCGTGGCGTCGCAACGAAGTTTTGTGCTCATCAGCCGAGTGAAAAACTACGGCGGCGATTTAGAGATCGCGCGCAACGTGAGTCTGATCGACGATTGCTTTGAAGCCGTATCGTTCACGGGGAAAAACTCGCTGCGCTACCTGCCCTATCTCGCGGGCGTGGCCGGGCGGTTTGCACACCTGTTGCCAGGGACGTCCTTCGAGCGCGCCGAAAGCGTTTCGTGCGCGCCGGTTGGAGCGAGACGTATGCCGGTGCAGATTGACGGCGAAGTCGTTGGCGCGTTGCCGGCGCGGTTTGAAATCGTGCCCGATGCGTTGACGCTACGGATTCCCAGCGGATACTTGGAACGGAAGCCGTGGACAACGTCACATTGACATTGACGGGCATTGTGTTGGCGCGCGCGGGTTTGAACCGTTTTACGCGAAATGCGGCGCCGTCGTTAGTCGTTGGGTGTAATTTGCCTTCTATCCTGCCCATCGCGTTTGTCGCGACTGGTGTGAAATTCAGTTGGCGCGATGCGTTTATGGCCTTGATTGGAGTCGGGGTGTACGTCGTTTTTCGTCTGCTCGAGTTGCACCTCGATATTTTGGGATCGGGCAGCCCCTGGTTGATCGCAGTGCTCGGCGTGAGTGTCAGCGCGCCGATGTTGTCGAACCTGGTGAGCGGTGAAATCGGTGCGAGCAAGAAGCAGAGCGGACGGGGATGGGCCTTGTTCGCGCTTGCGTTCCTGGTGCTGTGGATCGGTGCCCACGCAGTAATGCATCAACGCGCGATAGAGACGTTGCAGTCGCGTATTTATTCGGGCGTGGCGCCGAATCGCGTGGGAGCTTGGCCAACGCGATGGAACCCTCTGGTATGGCGCGGATACGTCGACACGGATGAATCCTGGATGATCGAAGAGATTCCGCTGCACAAGGAATTTGATCCGGAAGCCGGTTGCAAGATTTTTCGACCGGCTGACATGGAGGAGATCCATCGGTCCATCGAGTCGGCCAAATTCCAGGCGCTATTCCAAAATGTCAAATACCCGGTGTTCCGTTTCAACGCGCCGAAACTCGAGGTTGCCGATGCGCGCGATTCGCACCATGACTTGTGCCCGGAGTTTACCGCGGCGTCGGAGTAGCGCAAAAGCGCCGTTCAGGCCAGCACACGTTCCACAGTCCAGTAAACCGCGATGCAGGCGATCGCCACCGACGCCGGCACAACGATGCGCGGGCGATACCACTCGCGTTCGGACCAGCGCCACCCGACCAACGCAAACGCCCCGGCGACCACCGCGAGTTGGCCGAATTCCACGCCGATGTTGAACGACAGCAGCGCCGTGAGGTACTCACCGCGCGGGAGGCCGAGTTCTTGCAATACGCCGGCGAATCCCATGCCATGCAGCAGTCCGAAGCCGAAGACGAGCGCGATGCGCCAAGCCTTCAATTCTTTATGCAAGATGTTCTCAACGGCGACGTAGGCGATCGAGACGGCGATCAGCGGCTCGACGATCTCCGCGCGCACGGCGATGATTCCGGAGATGCTGAGCGCGAGCGTGATCGTATGCGCGAGCGTGAATGCGCTGACCTGCCACAATACGCTTCGCCACTTGCCGCTCAATAAATACAGGCCCAAGACGAACAGTACGTGGTCCAATCCGAGTGGAACGATGTGCGTGAAGCCGAGCCACAGATACTGGCGGACGACATCGGACTTCGCGCGCGCCTCGAGCGAATACGGCTTGCTCAATTCGCCGCCGTCGACCCAATCCGTGACGCCGTTGACGGTCAGCGCGTACGTCGAGAAGTTCCAACCATTCTTAAGTGAAAATGTCTTTGTGCCTGGCGGCACTGCGCCGGTCATAACGATAACATCGCCGGTGCGCGCGATCGCCAGCTGCGCCGCCTCGCCGTCGAAGAAGATCTTCATGCGCCGCGGGTAAGCGTCTTCGAAGCTTCCGAACTGCGCGAGTTTTTCGTCGAGCGAGGCGGCGTCCGTTGTGACTTCGATTTTGTATTGTTCGCCGATGATGGCGACTACGCGGGTGGTGCCGATTTCGTGCGCCGTCAGCGACAACGCGCAAAGCCACAGCGATTTCATTTCGCGGTCTTCCTTTCGAACGTGAGTGACGCCCAGTAGCTCGTCCAGTCCGCGCCGGCCGGGACGATATGCACGGCCTTCACCAGCCACATGCCGGCGCCGTCGACGCGAAACTGCACGCGGCCTTGCGCGTCGGAGCGCAGCGACTGTTTTTCATCAGGATTCCGTTTGTTGAAGGCGACAACAAGAGCGCCGGCGAGCGGCTTGCCTTGGTAGGTCAGTCGCACCGGAAGGTCACCGGTGAGCGCGCACGGGTTTTTCTCGGCGACAAGTTCCAATGGAAAGCCGAGCGCGCGATCGGCGCCGCCGGCGCCCGATTGAATCAACGTCTTGGCGCATCGGAGAAACGAATCCTTCACAGGCGACTTGGTTGCGGGCGGCACGCGCAGGCCCTCTTCCTTCAGATAGGCATTGAATTTTTCGGCCGGCAGTTCGGCCACCGATGGCTTGCTGTGGTAGCCAATGATCGTAAGCCCGGCGTTGTCGATGCGGGCGATGCCGGCGGGATCGGCGCCTTCCCGGCCGATGAGCGCGCGGCGGCTGGCGGAGTCGACGGCGATCAGTTCGTTGATCAGCGGCGTCGAGCGCGGCAGGGGATCGCCGAGCAAATCCTGGCCCACGCGCAATTTCGCGCCGACGACTTGCCCCAGCGCGGGAAAGAAAGTTGTAGGCTCGATCCACAGATCGTGCGCGGCGCGCGGCAGCGCGGCGAGTAAAAGAAAAGCCTTCATGGAATCGTTGTAGGGCGGCGCCGCAACCACGGCGCCGCCCGTTCTCCTCATGGTTATTGAACCGGAGGAATGTCCGGCTGCGTCGGAACGTTGGTTCCGCCGTGGCCTTGGAACAAGCCCTGGTGTGCGGGAGCCAGGAAGGGGAAGCGATTGAGGAAGTTCTTGTCGTTCACTTCAACGCCCTTGGCTAGACCGGCGCCAGGATCGCCCGCGCCGATCAGGCTGATGAGAACCGTGTTCACATTCACCTGATGGCGATTTGGCGCGGTGCCGCCGCCGAGCTTGCGGCCGTTGGGGAAGGACGAATCGATGGCCGCGTCGATGGTGATGACGTCGCCGGTCGAGCCGTCTTCGATCGGAATCGGGCGGCCGAGGTTGACGGCCCGGATGATGTCGAGGCGCGGTCCGCGCAGCGACTTGACGGCATCGGACGGTACGCCGAGTGCCTTGTAGATGCCAAGCGCGTCGAGGTCGCGAACCAGGACGGGGAACAGGATGTCGGCGCCGAAGTTGGAAACGTCCTTCATCGGGGTCGAGCGCAGGTACGTGGTGTGACGCTGTGTGCCGACGAGGCCGGCATTGAACAGCGGCAGCGCGTTGCGGCCGACCTGGACCCAATCGCCGGAGCCCTTCACGCCGGTGATGACTTCGCCGGCATCGACCATCTGCACGCGTTGGCGGCTGATCGACGACCACACGCGCAGAAGGCTGTCGGTCGCCATCGACAGGCCCTGGCCGTTGTGGGGAATGCCTTGCGGGAAGATGTCCTCCATCGGAATTTCCAGGGCGATCGAGAAGACGTTGAAGCCGGTGAACACGTCGCGGATCGGGCCTTTGCGAGCGCCGGCGATGCCGCCGAGATCGCCACGGCCAAGGTTGACGAGATCGAAGACGCCCTTTTCGTCGAGCTGGTAGGGATCGTCGAACTGCCCCGCGATGACGCGGCCGCCGTTGCTCAACCTGTGAATGTACTTGTCGACGAAGGCCTGGTCGTAAAGGCCGACTTCGCGGCTGGTGGGGTCGCCAGAATCGTAACCCTTGAACGCTCCAAGACCGTAGACCAAACAGTCAGTCTGCGGGCCGTGGTTGTTCGGCAATACGTCGGCGTCTTCGGGCAGCGCGATATCGTTGGGGCCGTTCTGGAAGTCCGAACCCTTGACGCGCGTGACGGTCATGGTTTCCTTGCCGCCGGTCAACTGCCACAGCAGTTCGTTGCCGCCGCCGAGCGGGTCGTTGGGGCCTGGGGCCTTGGAGATCGGCAGCGTGTTCTTGAATTCCACGCGATAGACGATGCGGTCGGCGAGGCTTGTGCCTTTACCGATGTGAAATTCGTAGCGATAGCCGTTGCAGGCGCGCAGCCCTTGGTTGCCCTGGCCCGGTTCGTGCAGCGGATTGAAGTTCATGATGAGGTAAAGCTTGTCGTGCGAACCGTCGGACACCCAGGCATAGGTGTCGGTATTGTAGGCACAAGGCTCGTTGAGGACGGCCAGCGCTTCGCGATGGCTTGAACCGTAAACGGTTCCGGCGGCGGCGCACAATAGCGCCGCGGCCAATCCTTGTCTGATCGGAGTCATTCGTATCTCCCGCGGCCCCGTGGGCCGCACATTGTTTGGTGTTTGATAGCGCCGTGGCTTTCGCGGCGCTTGGCTTCGGGCGGTTTGCACCCGGCTCCCTCAGTCATTACGAGTGCGGTTTCGGATCGGATGTTAACCCGGCGAACTTTTTTCCCTACGGCAACTTTGTTCTTGCAATCGGAAAAACGCAATGGTAGTCTGGGGTCACGTGGAGTGATTTAGGCAAGGTCTTCGGACTGGAGCCAGCTACTTGCAACCACGGTAAAAAGTGCTAAAGGCAGACGGGCCTTCCTCAGGACGTACTTTCGTTCTCTCCCTGATCAAACCGTTTGCCCGAACGACAAGGAGAGCGGTATGTCAGCGTTGCTTACCTCCCCTCAAGAGGGAGAACTAGTTTTGGTTCGCGTGAACGTGGAGTCGCGGCATCTGGAAGACACACTTGAGTCTTTGGCCGCGTTGCCGTTTCCGGTAAATCCGGAGTTGGCGCACGCTGGTCTGGATAGCACCATCGAATTTCCGGCATATGAAGGGCAGCTTCCGGCGGTACGCGGCGCGCTGGAGTCGCTCAACGTCGATCTGCGCACGGTGTCGATGTTGACGGCGATTCATGGGGAGTAGCGTACTCGGCGTCAGCGTCGACCGAGCCCTGCGAGCTGCTTTGCTCTGGTCCGAGGAGCACATCGTCGCCGAGGTTCGCTTCGATTCCGGCGAACCGGTCGTCTATCCCGATCCGACTTCGGCCAAACCGCTGTGGCTGTTTCCGGAGTCGTTGGTGGCTCGATGTGTCGACGCGGCCGCGCAGTTGATGGCTACAGGATAGGCATCGTCACCGCGTTGGAAACACGACCGGCCGATTCGACTCGCAATGGCGTCGATTCGCCGCGCGGGGTGTCGGCCGGCACGATGAAGTTGATCTGATCGAGTCCCGCGAAGCCCGGCGCGCGTCCGGCGTAGAGCACCTGCGCTTCGACGTCGCCTAGGAAAAGCTTCGGCGTCGATCGCGCCCACTGCAAGCCGTCGCGTGTTTCGGCCGCGCCGAGGCCGGTTAGATACAGGCTGATTACGTCGCCCGGTTTCGCGGGCGACCCGGCCGTCACCACGCTTCCGCTCAAGGCTTGTATGGCCGAGGCCGCGCCGGCGCCCGTGCCGGTCTGTGTGAAGATCGCCGGAACGGCGGGCTCGATCAGCACGTTCAATTTGCTCGCGCCCGCCGCCGATTTTACTTCGAGCGTTATCAATCCGGCCGCGTTCTCGGGCAGGATGGCGTTGATCTGCGTCGGCCCGGCGAACTACAAGCCGAGCGGGGTGGTGGCGGACAGAACTTGTGTGCCCGAGAGCGTCGTCGGCAAAGGCAGTGATGACGCCGCCGTACTCGCCGATGCCAGCGTCGCCCCGTAAATACTGACGAACATCCCGGGCGCTAGCGTGCGCGTCGGAATGCGGCCCGCGGCGGGGAGCGCGGCGACGGCCCAGGGGCCAGGTTTCACGGTTGCGATGGCGGTGGCGCCGGCGGTGATCGTAACAGACGCGGTCGATGTGCCGGTGGGAGTGGTGATGGAAAGTTCGCGCGGGCCGGCAGCCACGAACGCGTTGTAAAAGGAGTCGGAACCTCTGACGAGCGCCGTGCCGCCCGCTGTAATGCGAGTCGCGTCCTTGACCGCGTTGTCGTCCTTGTCGCGCAGGTTTACGAGGACGCCCCCTCGAGTGCCGCCGATTGCATCGCGCGATAGCGCCGTGCCCAGCGTGCGCCAATCTTCGGTGCCGGCGAGAAAGCTGCGGACGATGCGCCACGACAGATGATCGTCGCTATCAACGTTGGCGAGAAACGGCGGACGGCACGAGGAGGTGAGAAGCCGCAGCGGGCCGGCGTCGGTGTGACACATCGGCACGACCCGGTTGCGCTCATCGCTGGCCGCGAAGAGCAAAGAACCGGAGCTCAGCGCCACGACGCCATCACCGCCGTTGTTGACGCCATCGATTGGCGCGGCGTTGCCGATCACGGCCAAAGCGTCGATGCCGCGCAGATCGTCGCCGCCTTGATTCCAGGTGTTGAGATCGAGCATGAACTGGCTGCCGGGAAGGAGCGAACGCACCTGCGGATCGGAGCCCGCGACCGCGCCAATGAGCCCTGCGAATCCAGGTCCAAAATGCGGCGTCCCAAGAAACACAGCCTTCCGAATTTTGTGCGTGGCCGGCGGACGAAACACACCCGAGGCGTTCTGTTTGCCCGATAGATACGAGCGCAAAATCAGTCCGCCCAAGCTGTGCATGAAGACATCGACCTGCGCCGCGCTCACCGCCGCCAGCCGAGTGCCCAGCGCCGCGCCCATCTCTTCAATCGTCGCGCGGCTGGCTGTCGTGGCCGGCGCCGAGCAGTTATTGAAAAAGATCACTTCGCGGCCTGCGTCGCGGAGTTTCTGCGGCAACTGGCCGAAGGTAGCTTCGGCGGTCGCGTTTTCGCAGGGGGGCCTTGGTAGCCGTTAATCAGGACGACCGGCGGATTCCGGCCAAAGGCGGCGAACGAGAAGAGCACGAGCGAAAGGCGCATGTGTCTATTCTCGCGCAAACGCAAAAAGGGCCGCTCGGGGGAGCGGCCCTTTTCACTATGTTTTGTACGTGTCGTTCCGGTCCTTAGGGCCGCCCGACGTTCTCGGCTTGCAGACCCTTCGGGCCCGTTTTCACTTCGAACTCAACCTCCGTGCCCTCGTCGAGCGTTTTATAGCCGTTCATCTGAATGGCGGAAAAATGGACGAATACGTCCTCGCCACTCGCACGCTGAATGAAGCCGTAGCCCTTAGCGGCGTTGAACCATTTCACGACACCTTTTTCTCTCACTACAAATCTCCTAATGCTGATGCCACCGTACCAGCCTCGCCGTGAGGATGGAATTCCTTCGGCGGGTGGGTTTCGACACGGATGGCTTGATGCTCGCAGTATTGTCTCAGAACATCGTTCCGAAGGCAAATGTTTTTTAAGCTGCTACGCCAAAATTTTCTTCACGACTTCGCCGTGCACGTCGGTGAGACGAAATTCTCGGCCCATGAAACGGTAGGTCAACCGCGTGTGGTCGAAGCCGAGCAGATGCAGAATTGTGGCCTGCAGATCGTTGATGTGGATCTTGTCCTCGACGATGTTCAGGCCGAAATCGTCGGTTTTGCCGATCGCTTGTCCCGCTTTTACTCCGCCGCCCGCCAGCCAGATCGTATAGCCGTTCGGGTTATGATCGCGCCCGGCGCCCTCGGCGTCCTCGGGCCGCCGCATCTCCGACATCGGTGTGCGGCCGAATTCGCCGGCCCAGACGACGAGTGTGTCGTCCAACATCCCGCGTTGTTTCAAATCCTTGATCAGCGCCGCCGCCGGTTGATCGGTGGTCTTGGTCTGCTTCGGCAGATTTTGGTTGATCCCCGAGTGATGATCCCACGACGCGTGCATCAGCATCACGAAGCGAACGCCGCGTTCCATCATGCGGCGCGCCAGCAGGCAGTTTGTCCCGTACGCGTTGGTCGCTTCCTGGCCGATGCCGTAGGAATCGAGCGTTGCCTTCGACTCTTTCGTGAAGTCCAGCAACTCCGGCGCCGATGACTGCATGCGGAAGGCGAGTTCGTAGGAGTGAATGCGCGCGTTGATCTCGGCGTCGCCGGTCCGTGCCTGCGCCATCGTGTTCATATCGCGGATCGCGTCGAGGCGCGCGCGTTGGGTCTCGGCGCTGATCCCTTTCGGGTTTGTCAGGTACAGGATCGGATCGCCCGAGTTGCGCAGCATCGTGCCGGCGTAGCTCGAAGGCAAGAAGCCGGAAGCGAAATTATCCGTGCCGCCCGATGTCCCAACACCCGACGACAACACCACGAAGCCCGGCAGATTTTCCGACTCGCTGCCGAGACCGTAGAGCGCCCAACTGCCCATCGACGGACGGCCCGGCTGATTATGCCCGGTGAACAGCAGCAACTGCCCCGGATGGTGATTGAACTGATCGCTCTGCATCGAGCGCGCGAAACAAAGATCGTCGGCGATCGAGGCGGTATGGGGAAGCAGATCGCACAAGTCCATGCCCGATTGCCCGTATTTCTGAAACGTGCGAGGGCTGCCCAGCGCGGCCGCGGTCGGTTTGATGAACGCAAGCTTCAGATCTTTTGTCATCGACGGCGGGAGCGGCTTGCCGTGCCACTTCCGCAACTCGGGCTTGGGATCGAACAGGTCCATCTGCGAGGGCGCGCCTTCCTGAAACAGAAAGATCACCCGTTTGGCTTTCGGCGCGAAATGCGGCTTCTTCACTTCGGCGCCGTAGCCGTTGCGCGCGAACAGATCGGCCATCGCGATGGTGCCGATGCCGCCCGTAACCTGCTGGAAAAAACGCCGCCGGTTTTGTATCAAGTCGATCATCGTTATTCTCGTGTCAGGAACTCATCAAGGTTGAGGAGCACGCTAGCCAGACCCGCCCACGCGGCGTGTTCGACGCGGTCGACGTTGGGGATGACGGATACGGGCAGGTCTTTCTCTTTCGCGAACAGCGTGCGCTGCGTGTCGAGGTAGCGCGTCAATCGCGTCAATTCCGCGGCCGACGGCGTGCGGCCGAGAGCCAGACGGGACATCGCTTCGATGCGGCCACGGTTGTCGGATGGACCTTCGCGCAGCACGCGGAGCGCGAGCGTTTCGGCGGCCTCCAAGAACACGGGGTCGTTCAACAGATTCAGCGCTTGCAGCGAGGTGTTCGATCGCAGGCGGCGGCAGGCGGCCGTGGTGGAACGCGGCGCGTCGAAGTTCATCAGTAGCGGATAGGGCGTTGTGCGTTGGAAGTGGATGTAGAGACCGCGGCGGTATCGTTCGGGACCGCTCGATACGTCCCACTTCGTGCCGCGCGCGTAGCCGATGGCGGTCACGCCATCGGGCTGCGGCGGTTTGATCGACGGGCCTCCGACGCGTGAGAGTTCGAGCAAGCCGGCCGCGTGCAGCGCCGCGTCGCGAATGCCTTCGGCGGAGATGCGAACGCGCGATTGCCGCGCCAGCCACTTGTTCTCCGGGTCTTTCTCAACCATTGCCGGCGTCGCTTCCGACGATTGCCGGTAAGTCTCCGACAGCACAATCGCGCGGATCAGTTTCTTACGGCTCCAGCCGCTCTCGACGAACGACGCGGCCAACCAGTCAAGCAATTCCGGATGCGAGGGACGCGCGCCCATTACGCCGAAGTCCTCGGCGGTCTTTACGAGGCCCTGGCCGAACAACTCCTGCCAGATGCGATTGACGGCAACGCGCGCGGTGAGCGGATTGTCCGTCGCAACGAGCCAGTTGGCCAGATCGATCCGCGTGGCGCGCGCGTTTCGCGGTGCGAGCGGCGGCAAAAATCCGGGCGGCAATGGCTGCACTTCCGGGCCGAGGTTTTTGAAGTCACCGCGCACTCGCAAGTGCGACGGCGCGGTGGTTGTGTTTTCCGCCAGCGCATAGGCTTGTGAAAGCCGCGGGTACTGCGCCTGCAACTCGCCAAGCTTCTTGTCGAGTTCGTCGAACTTCACCTCTTTATAACGTTTCTGTCCGACGGCGAAGTGGTAGTTGCGGATGAAGTGGTTTTCGAGAATCCGCTTTTCGCGCTCGGTGCGATCGGCTGCGGGCTTCTTGATGATCTTGCCGCCGTCGCCATCTTCGGTGAGCTTCAGCAGGCAGTCCCAGGCCAGGTCCCAATCGGTGCGCCGCCCGGGATTGCGGAATGCGTCGAGCATGTCGACTTCCCATGCCGGCTGCACCTCACGCACCTTGTAGGCCGCGATGAGCGCCTCGCGCTTCGATTCGTACTCCGCCGCGGTGCGCGACCAGACGCCGAGTTCGCCGGGCAGCGGCGCGTCGATGTCGTCCTCTTCGGCGTTGTCGAAGAAGGCGAAGAGCTGGTAGAAGTCGCGCTGCGTAATCGGATCGTACTTGTGATCGTGGCACTGCGCGCAGCCGACAGTGAGGCCCAGCCACACCGAGCCAACGGTGGAAGAACGATCCGCGACATTTTCAAATCGGAATTGGTTGTTGTCGATGCCGCCCTCGCGGTTGGTGAGCGTGTGCCGGTGAAAGCCGGTGGCGACGCGTTGTTCGACAGTCGCGTTCGGAAGAAGATCGCCGGCGATCTGCTCCCGCGTGAACTGATCGAACGGCATGTCGCGGTTGATCGCGTCGATCACCCAGTGCCGCCAACGCCAGGACCACGGCCGCGCCCAGTCCTTTTCATAGCCGTCGGAATCGGCGTAGCGGGCTTGATCGAGCCAGTGCCGCGCCCACTTCTCGCCGAATTGCGGCGATGCGAGCAGCCGGTCGACAAAGCGCTCGTAATCGCCATCGGCGGCATCTTGCGGCGAAGGAGGCAGGCCGGTAAGATCGAGGCTCACGCGCCGAAACAGCGTCTCGCGCGATGCGGGCTTCGACGGCGCCATCCCCTCCCGCGCCAGTCGCTCGCGGACGAAGTGATCGATCGCATTGGGCGCCGCCGCCGGCTTTCGCACCGGCTGATACGCCCAGTGTTTCGTGCCCGCCTTCGCCGCGCGTTGCGGATACACCGCGCCCTGATCGATCCACAATTTCAAGAGCGCCACCTCGGCCGCGGGCAACCCCGCCGTGCCCAAGGGCATCGCCTTCATGCCCGGCGCGCCGCTCACCCGCGCGACGACCTTCGACAACGATTCGGAACGAACATCGAGCCGCAGGCCGGACAACTGTTGATTGGGCCCGTGGCAGCCATAGCACTTGGCGGCGAAAATCGGCTCGATCTGCTTAACGAAGTCCACGGGCTGCGCGAAAGCGGTGAACGCCAACGCGGCTAAGATCCAAACTCTCATCCGACTACTACTTTCTCACGGCGCGGGCGGCGGTTCCTTGACGTCGAGCAGTTCAATATCGAAGATCAGTTCCGATCGCGCCGGGATTTTCGGCGATCGCCCCTTTTCACCGTACGCCAGTTGATAGGGAATCACGAGCCGGCGTTTGCCGCCAACGCGCATGCCTTCGCAGCCGTTGTCGAATCCTGGGATGACGCGGCGCTTGCCTTGCTCGAACGAAAACGGCTGGTTGCGGTCGCGCGAGGAATCGAATTTCGTGCCGTCGCGGAGGTAGCCCGTGTAGTGTACAACCATCAACTTGCCCGCTTCGGCGAGCTTCCCTGTCCCCGCGGCAACGTCGATCACACGCATTGAGTATTGCGTGCGTAGCTTGCCCTTTACGGCCGGCACCCGTGGAGAAACGCGATAGCAGCCGCTCAAAATCAATACAGAGGCAATCAACGCGGCGCGCACGGCGCGCTTACTCCGGAGACGTCGACGCTTGCAGGTCCGAATCGCGCCAGGCGCTGATTTTTAGTCGCCGGCACACCCAGCACAGCGCTTCATTCGCGTTGGGAGCCGAATCCGATCCACATACTTCGCACTTCGCCGGGCGAGTATTGGCTTCGACGCCCGCACTGCGCCGGGCGCTTTCCAGGATCTCGGTGGCGATGACCTTCTCGGTCGGTTTCCTTTTCATGATCGGCTGCAACCAATATATCAGCCTCGGGTAGGTAAAAATCCGAACCGAGCCGGCAACGCGTTCCGCCGCCCGCGCTACAATGGGCGGATGCGAATCCCATGAATTTCCAACGCGGCTCGATCCTCCTCCTTGTGCTTGTCCTGGCCGGCTGCAAGAAGACTCCGCCCGCCAACGTCGCCGCGACGGTCAACAGCCGCGCCATTACGTACGCGGAGCTTGATAAGCAGTACAACGTGCAGTTCCCGCAGGCGGGTCCGGCGGCGGCCAACGACGACGGGGTTTTGATCAACAAGCTTGAGGTGCTGCACGCCATGATCGACCAGGAGATCATGATGCAGCGGGCCGAAAAGCAGGGCCTTCTGGCCCCGGAAACCGACGTCGACGTGGAATTTAACAAGTTGAAATCGCCGTACACGCAAGAAGAGTTTCAAAAGCAGCTCGTCGCGAAGAAAATGACCACCGAGGATTTGAAGTCCGACATCCGCGAGAAGCTGTCGATCGAAAAACTGATCAACAAGGAGATCACCTCGAAGATCAATATCACCGAAAAGGACATCGCCGATTTCTACGCCGCCAATCGCGCCAGCTTTAATCTCGCCGAGCCGACCGTGCATCTGGCCCAGATTCTGGTGACGCCGAATCCCGACGCCGAGTTCCGCAACCTGAAGAACGACAAAGCGCAGGACGACGACCAGGCGCGGCGAAAAATGCAGAACATCGAACAGCGCCTCCGCAGCGGCGAGGACTTTTCGATGCTGGCGCAGAACTACTCGGAAGATCCGGGATCGTCGGCCAACGGCGGCGATTTGGGCTTCGTGGCCGAGTCGTCGCTGGCCAAAGCGAGCGCCGATCTGCGGCGGTTGATTGCCGAGATGAAGCCGGGCCAAGTGTCGAACATCATCAAGACCGGCGAGGGCTATCGCATTCTCAAGCTGTTGAGTAAAGAGCCGGCCGGTCAGCGTGAGCTTACCGATCCTCGCGTTCAGCAGACGATTCGCGAAACGCTTTTGAACCGCAAGGATCAACTGCTGCGCGGCGCTTATCTGGAAGCGGTGCGCAACGAAGCGCAGGTCGAGAATCAGCTTGCGCGCACGACCGCGCAGATCGCCGAGAAGAAGTAACGCGAGCCGCGCGAAACGTTGAGGATCCCGGTCCTCACCGCAATCCTGCCCTCCGCCAGCACCTCCCAGCCCGCCGCGGGCCGCTCAAAACGATGAAAGTCGCCACCTCCTCCCCAACCCGAACCATCCCATTTACGCCGACAACCCTACAGAGCCGCGACCGCAAGGAAGCGGACCTTCCCCAACCCCAAATGCTGACTTTCAACGGAGTGGTCCTTCCCCAACCCGAATCCCCCCGAGCGCGGGCCGGCCTACTTCACCCACTCCATCGAGCCCAAGTGTTTCGCCGGCGCCGAGTGCTGCTCGGCCATTAGTTTCTCGATCATCGCCTTCTCCCGCCGCGCCGTCGCCGATAGATCCCGCGTCTCGCCGGGGTCGTTTTTTAAGTTGTAGACCTCGATCGCGCCATCGGGCTTGTTGCGCACGCCTTTCCAATCGCCGATACGAACCGCGATGCCGTAGTCGGCGCGCAACTCCTGTGTCTTCTGCGTCCAGCCATGGCTCTCCCAAACCATTGGACGGCGAATCGGTTTTTCCAGCAATCGTAAGATGGACGTCCCGTCCTCATGAAACGCATTCGCGCCGCCAACCGCGTGCATCACCGTGGCGAAGATGTCGGCGAAGTAGACCGGCTCGTTGGATACTGCGCCCGCTTTCACACGGCCGGGCCAGCGGAGCACGAACGGCACGCGGAGACCTCCTTCGTAGAGCGTTCCTTTCTGCCCGCGCAGAGTCGAGCCATCGGGCTGCTTCATCGTGTTGAAGAAGTCAAGCGTGTGCTCCTTGCTCCCAACGCCGCCGTTATCGCTGGCGAAGATCACCAGTGTGTTGTCTTCCAAACCAAATTCCCGAAGCAGCGCGAGAATTCGGCCGGCATAGGTGTCGCCGCGGGTGACCATCGCCGCGTAACGTTTTTCGCCATCGGGCCAGTCGCGACCTTCGTAGGGCTTGACGTCGGGAGGTTCGAAATAGGCGTGTGGAACGGTGTAGGTGGCGTAGAGGAAAAAGGGCTGCTCCTTGTGCTTCCGCAAAAAGGCGTAGGATCGTTCGGCGATGACGTCGGCGGTGTAGGTCCCCCTCGCGCCGTTGGCGTTGGCGGGCAATGGGAAGCGCTGATCGTTGTCCCAAAGGAAGTCGCGGTAGTAGGAATGCGCGTGCACTTGATGTAGGTAGCCGAAGAACTCATTGAATCCCTGCCGCCATGGTGTGCCGGCGGTGCCGTGGTCGCCGAGTCCCCATTTGCCGAAGCCGCCGCAAACGTAGCCTTGATTGCGCAGCCAGCTGGCGAAGGTCATGTCGCCGGAATCGATGGGCGCGGTGCCGGCGTTGGCGCGGATCTTTGCGTGGCCGCCGTGTTTGCCGGTCATCAAGACGCAACGGGACGGCGCGCAGACGGGGCCGCCTGCATAAGCGGCGGTGAATCGCGTTCCTTCGCGCGCGAGCCGGTCGATGTTCGGCGTTTGAATTTTCGTCTGGCCGTAGCAGCCGACATCGCCGACGCCGAGGTCGTCGAGGAGGATCATCACAACGTTCGGCTTGTTACCCGCCAGCGCGGCCGGCATAGCCAGGAACTGTCGCCGTGTCATACGACTCCCAGGTTATTCCATCGCCGTCGGCGATTCGCCCCAGCCACCTGCGACTCGCCCCATTCCGGTCGCTTGCAGTGTGTATCCCCTGCAAACTAGGTCTAAATGTACCCCAACGCTCCCTATAGAGACCCTTTCCCCAACAGACAACCTTTGTAGGGAGCGTTTCATCGAGCTGTCGAGCAAGTAAACCCGGCCTAGGGTACCGGTCACAATGCCTGAGAAATCTGGCAAAGTGGTTGTCGAACCTGGGGAAATCACTTGCAGAACAGAATTTGGATCATATTTGGCCTTTGGACGATTTACGGCTGCTTCAATACGGTCGTTGTCCACTACCGCTCGATACTGTATGGCAAAGAGATGTCGTGGCGCGAAGCCGCGCTCTATGAGCTGACCTTTACCTGGATTTGGGCGGCGGTCACGCCGCTTGTGCTGCTCTTGAGCCGCAAGTTCCCGGTTGGCCGCGGGCAGTCAAAACGCAACGTAACGGTCCATGTCCCCGCGGCGTTTGTTGTCGCCGTTGCGACGAAGGTGGCTTGGGACTTCTCCGCGTTGCCGTTTGTCGCTCCGAGCATGGTGCCGCACACAGGCGTCGAAGTGGCGAAGTCTGTCGCTCGCGCGCTGGACTTTGGCGTCCTGCACTACCTCGTCGTCATCATCCTGCACCACGCCTTTGAGTATTACCGGAAGTATGAAGACGGCCGGCTGCGCGCTTCGCAGCTGGAGGCGAAGCTGGCGACGGCGCAGTTGCACGCGCTGAAAATGCAGCTGCATCCGCATTTCTTGTTCAACACGTTACATTCGATCTCCGAGTTGGTGCACGCCGAGCCCCATCGCGCCGAAGCGATGATTGTGCGGCTGAGCGACTTCCTGCGACTCACGCTTGAACATGTGGGCGTTCCCGAAGTGGCGCTTCATGAAGAGATTGACTTTCTGCGGCGCTATCTCGAAATCGAACAGATGCGATTCGAGGAGCGGCTTACCGTGGAGTGGCGGATCGACGCGGATACGCTCGACATCCGCGTGCCAAACCTGATCTTGCAGCCGATCGTGGAAAACGCGCTGAAGCATGGCATTTCGCGGAACTCGGGACCGGGTGTGCTTCGTATCACCAGCAAACGGGAAGGCGAAAAGTTGGCGATTCAGATTTACGACAACGGTCCTGGGCCCCAGCGGGCGGAGGTTCCTCTCGGCGAACCCGTGCGCGAGGGCGTTGGGCTGAACAACACCCGGAGCCGGCTGATGCGGGTGTACGGCAGAGATCATCTGATCGAACTTCGCCGCGCGCCGCAAGGCGGTTTTGAAGTGACACTCCGCGTGCCGGCGCGTCTAACGAACTCACCGGCTCTCTCCCAGCCGGAACTGGAAACGCCGCAACCCGCGTCCGCGGCTGGAGACTGATCAATGACACTCATGCAGACTCAGACTATCCGTACGGTAATAATCGACGACGAACGCCTGGCTCGCCAGCGGATCCGCCGCATGCTCTCGAACACGGCGGACTTCGAAGTGATGGCGGAGTTCGAGAATTCCCAGCACGGACTCGAGTATCTGGAAGATACCGGCGCCGACCTGCTCTTCCTCGACGTTCAAATGCCTGGTCTCGATGGATTCGCGCTGCTGGAAGCGCTCGATCCCGCGCGGATGCCGGTCGTCATCTTTGTCACCGCTTACGACGAGTACGCGCTGCGGGCCTTTGAATATCATGCCTTCGACTATCTGCTAAAGCCATTCGACCAGACGCGGTTCGAGAAGGCGCTCGAACGTGCGCGGAAACAGTTCTCGTTGCAGGGATCGAACAACGAAAAGCTCTTGAACCTGTTGAACGAAATCAGACAGCGAAATCAGGAACCGGCGCGCTTTGCGATCAAGACGCCGGGCCGTGTGTTCTTCGTGCGGCAAGAGGACATCGACTGGATCGAGGCGGCCGACAACTACGTAAACCTGCACGTTGGCGTGGACACACACCTGATCCGGGAGACGATGAACTCGCTGGAAGGCCGGCTCGACTCGCGCAAGTTCTTGCGGATACATCGCTCGACGATCGTCAACGCGGAACGTATCAAGGAACTTCGGCCGTGGTTTCACGGCGAGTACGTTGTCCTTTTGAAGGACGGCACGGAACTGACGCTGAGCCGGACGTACCGGGAAAAGATCCTGTCGCTGCTTGGTACTTAAGGCAGTTGTTACAGGGGCCGCTAACGCGGTAAACTCCAGAGGTTTATGCTCATACCGACAACGTACGGGTGGACGCTCTTCGCGTTAGTGATCTCGATGATCTGCCTAGGCTCGTGGGTGAACATGCAGAAGGCCGGCGGGAAGCACAGGTTTGAGCTTTTCTATTACGACTTTTCAATTGGGGCGTTAATCGCCGGGATGCTGATGGCCGTCTCGCTGGGTATGATGGGGAACGACCTGACTTCGAGGATAACCTTTCCATTGCCGGCAAGCGGAATATGGCGGTGGCGGTTCTGGCAGGCGGGGTTTTTAATCTCGGAAACATGCTTTTGCTGGCAGGCGTCTCGACCTCGGGAATGGCGTCGGCGATGCCGATTTCGCTCGGACTGTCAATTATCATCGGCCTTGTTTGGAAATATATCGCGAAGGCGGAAGGGAGCCCGGCGCTGCTATTCGGAGGCATCGGCTTGTTGCTGGCTGGCGTCGTGGCAGCGGCCATTGCGCATCACAACCACGCATTGGCGACCAAGCCGAAGGTCAAGAATCAACTCGGCGGCGGGATCAAGGGTATCTCAATCAGCGTGGCGGGAGGCGTTGTGCTGGGATTATTCGCGCCCCTTTCGGACTTTAGCCGGGCTGGCGATATCGGCCTAGGTACGTACACCGCGCTGCTCTTAATGACGATCGGTATTCTCGCCACGACGTTTTTGTACAACTTGTACTTCATGAATTTGCCGGTACAAGGCGAACCGGTGAAGTTCTCGCAGTACTTTGCCGCGGGCAAGAAGAACCATTTCCTCGGACTGATCGGCGGAGTACTCTGGGCGATCGGCGCCGCCGGTGCGCTAGCCGCGGCGGCGGTTGCCAAGAGCGCAAGCGTTGGACCGGCGCTGACAACCGCGTTGAACTGTGGCGCGCCGATCGTGGCGGCGTTATGTGGGATCTTTGTCTGGAAAGAGTTCGACGGGGCGACCGGCCGCGCCAAGACGCTTGTACCCGTAATGCTGATTTTACTGATCGCTGGAATCGCGATGGTTTCGTTGGCGGCGTCGTACTAGAGCCGAAGTGCTACAATGTGAGGACACCCTTCCGATCGAGAGAAGGGATTCCTGTGCCTTCGGGCCGTGAGGAAGTAACATGGAAAAGCTAGCGCAAAACATCCAAGAAGCGTTCCTAAACAATGCGCGCAAGGATAAGATTTTCCTTACCATCTACTTGATGAGCGGTGTGAAGCTATCCGGGCGGATTAAGAGCTTCGACAAGTATTCGGTGATTTTGGAATCGAACAACCAGGAGCAGCTGATTTTCAAGCACGCTATCTCCACAGTGGTTGTTTCGCGGCCCGCGCACGGCGGCCACGGGCATCCGCAGCATCATGGAATGCCTGGCCAGGCGCCCATGCCCGGTCCCGCGCCTATCCTGGCCCACCACGCCAGCGAAGGCGGCGAGAGCTAGTTTCCGAAGTTGTCGGCAAACCGCACGACCCACGCCACTTCTTCCGGGCCCGAGCGCGCACTGCTCGTCGGCCTCGATTGGAAAAAGCGTGGTGTCGCCACGTTCACACCCGAGGAGTCGATTGACGAGTTAGAGACGCTGGTTGCCAGCGCCGGCGCGATCGTCATCGGCAAGGAGATGCAGGCGCGCGAAGCGGCGGATTCGACGTTTCTGGTCGGCGCCGGCAAGGCCGCCGAACTGGCCGGACTGGTGAAGGGCTTTGAAGCCGATGTCGTCATATTCGACCACGAACTGACGCCGACGCAGCAGCGCAACTTGGAGAAGAAGCTGGAGACGCGGGTTGTCGACCGCACCCAGTTGATTCTCGACATCTTCGCCAGCCGCGCGCGGACCAGGGAAGGGCAGTTGCAGGTCGAGTTGGCGCAGTTGCAGTACATGCTGCCGCGGTTGGGCGGCCAGGGCGTAATGATGTCCCGGTTGGGCGGCGGCATTGGAACGCGCGGCCCGGGCGAGACGAAACTGGAAACCGATCGCCGCCGTATACGCACCCGCATCGCGCACTTGGAGCGGTCGATCGAACATGTGCGCACGACACGCGGTACGCAGCGCCGTCAACGCGAGAGCGTACCGCTGCGGACGGTCGCTTTGGTCGGCTACACGAACGCTGGGAAGTCGACGCTGTTTAACCGGCTGACCGGCGCGGGCGTTGTGGCCGATGCGCGCATGTTCGCGACGCTCGACCCCACAGTGCGCGCGCTGACGCTGCCTTCGAAGCGCAAGATCCTGCTGAGCGATACGGTGGGCTTTATTCGTAACCTGCCGACGACGCTGGTGCGGGCGTTTCGCGCGACGCTCGAAGAGGTGGTCGAGGCATCGCTGCTCATCCATGTCGTCGACGGATCGAGCGATACGGCGGAAGCGGCGATGGAACACGTCGAAGCGGTGTTAACCGAGATCGGCGCGGGTGAGACGTGGCAGATCCTGGCGTGGAACAAGATGGATCGCGAAGGCTCGCCCGCGCCCCCGGAGGGCGCATCGGGAGTATCGGCGGCCAGCGGGTTGGGCGTGGAGGCGCTGCTGGCGAGGATCGACACGGAACTTCCGGCCGAGGCGCTGGCCCGCGCGGTGCTGCGCGTGCCGGTCGCCGACGGGGCTCTGTTACACCGGATTCACGAGAACGCGCGGATCATCGGCAAAGTCTACGAGGACGAAGTGTGCGTGCTGGAGATCGAAGCGCCCGAGGCGCTTGTGAAACGCTTCAAAACGCACCTATACTGATGTAGCTGGGATGAACCTCCCGAACCTGCTCACGATTCTGCGCATCTTCTTCGTGCCGCTGCTTGTCGTAGCGCTCGTACAGGGGGACTTTGGCCTGCGCCTTGCCGGGTTCGCGATTCCGAACGAGATGCTGGCGCTGGCGATATTTCTGGTGGCGGCGGCGACGGATCTTCTCGACGGATATTTGGCCCGGCGTTGGAAACAGGTGACGACCGTGGGCACGCTGCTCGACCCGATCGCCGATAAGATGCTGATCTCCGCGGCGCTGATTTCGTTGGTGCAAGTGCGCATGGTGCCGGGATGGATTGCGATCCTGATTATCGGGCGCGAGTTCGCCGTAACCGGTTTGCGCGGAATCGCCGCGGCCGAAGGATTCACGATCAAGGCGTCGGATTTAGGCAAGACAAAGATGGTGACGCAAGTGATCGCGATATCGCTGATGCTGGTGGCGATCGGCAATCCCCAATGGTACGGCGGGGCGATGTTGTGGATGTACGGCGTCGCGATATTCGGGATCGCCTCGGCGATTCAGTACTTCGTCAAGTTCTGGGACGCGCTCGATGAGAAGACCAAGCTGCGCCGGCGCCGCGAGTTGCTGACTCTCGAAAAGAAGCGCAAGAAAGCGGAACGGGCGGCTCTGGTGGCCCAAAGGGCCGAGCCGCCCGTCGTGAACGGCTAGCGGACGTTAAGGGACTTGCCCTGCGCCGAATTGCAGGAGAACGTTCCGAAGTCGATGCCAGTGGCATTAAAACGGACGGGTTCGGTGGTGATACCGACAGAGAGCAGTCCCGTCGGAGTTCCTTGAATACTCGTACTCGCGGGCAGGCCCAGTAGAATCGCGGCTGGGACGGTTAATTGTCCGGCACTGTCGCGTTCGAGACAGACAAACGACGCGCCGGATCGGGCGGCCGTGTCGAACGACGAACCAGCAGCGATCACGTAGTCGTTGTTTCCAGCGCCGGTCCAGGTGATGGGAAGATCATTGGTCCGAATGATTTCGGTGATCGATGCTTCATTGGTCCATCGGAAATTGCCCGGAATGTTGATCTGGGAAGAAAAGCTGCCGACATCGGCGCCGCCAGGGCCCGTGGCGGTTTAGGAACCGGCGTCGAGGAAAGGAGGCTCTCCGAAACCCGGGATAGGAATTGGAGGGGCCGGGATCCCTGGAGGAAGTTGGATCGCATTCGCGAAAGTCGTACTGTAGAGGCCGCCGGCGGCTTTCGCGATCGGTTTCGAGCCTTTCGGGCCCGTCACATTGATTGCCGCGCCCGCGTCAAGGATGCGTGGGCGAATTGGATCCACACTTTGGCTGTCGTTTCCCGAGAAGGTGAAAAGGGTACAGGCGCCAAGGGTGACGGCATTGCCACCGGGGCCGCGCGAGGCCAGCAATTGCTGCAGTGTGAATTCCGTGAAGGAAGCGCCGCCTGCATCGATTGTGCTGTCTAACGACAGACCCATTACGGTTTGTTTTGAGCTAATGCGGCTGAGATTCACCGAGCCGAATCGCAACCGGCCCGAGGCTTCCGCCACCGAAAGTTCGGCATCGCTAAAACCGAACGGATCGGAGCAACGCCCGCCGTTCGGCGCGACCGAGATCGACGTGGTGTTGCTCACACGGTTGCCGTTCTTAACCACCAGCGGTACATAGCAGCCGCTGACGCCGCCGGGCACCTCAAAGACGATTTGGTCGATGGCCGCGCAGCAGCCCGAGCGTCCCTTGTAAAGAACATTCGCGCGCCGGCTGCCGACAAAGACTTCGATCGGCTGATTGAGATCGCCCACGGGCGGCGATTGGGCATCGGAACTCTGGATGGGACCGAGGCCGGTGCCCCAGAGGATCATCGCCTGGTTCGGCCGCGCCGAGGCGAGGATTGTGTTGATCGGACGGTCCGATTCCGAGTTCACGTTTTGCACAACCGCGGGTCCGGAGCCGGCCTGGTTGATCGTAAAGATGCCGAGTTGGCTCTGCACAATTTCGACCGGAATTGTTGACGAAGTTTGGCCGCCGAAGCTGACCGAAAGCGTGGCGTTGCCGACGGGGACGTTCGACGGAACGATCGCGCCGACTTGCGTAGCCACGGAGTAGACCAGAAACAGGTCGAAGTTCTGTCCCCCGGCGGTCAGTCTCGCCGAGGTTCCGCCGAGTGTGGTCGGAAGCGGGAATGCGCCGGCCTGCGTGATCGCGGCGGGTCCGATGTTCCGGCCGAAGATGGCGATCATCGACCCCTGCGCGAGGCCGCTGTTCGGCAGGCCGCGCACGAGATAACTGGCGGTGTTCAGCGCGCCGGTGATGGCGGGCTGCGCGGCGGCTGTCATTGCGAGCGCGGCCGCGGCGATTGTGAGGGAGAGTGTTCGTTGCATAGCGTTATTCCTTGCCCGCGCCGGGGATGCCGAGCGCCCGCATCTTCTTGTACAGATGGCTGCGTTCGAGTCCGAGCATCTCCGCGGCGCGGCTGATGTTTCCTTTCGCTTCCTCTACCTTCTTTTGAATATACTCGCGTTCGGCGGCTTCGCGGACCTCTTGCAGCGTTGAGTGTTGAGGCATTTCGGCGTCGAAGACCGCGCGGCGCGTGGGGTTGATCGGGATGTGCCGCGCGTCGATGCCGACCTGCGGGTTCATGATCACGATGCGTTCGATTAGATTGCGGAGTTCGCGCACGTTGCCAGGCCAGTTGTAATCGCGAAGGACCTTGAGGGCCTCGGCGGAGAACTCCTTCCGCTTGCGGCCATAGCGCGCGGTGAACTCGTTCATGAAGTACGTTGCGAGAACCGAGATGTCCTCGCGCCGGTCGCGGAGCGGCGGCACGTAGAACGGAATGACGTTCAGGCGGTAAAAGAGATCCTCGCGGAAGTTGCCGCGCTCGATTTCCTCTTCCAAGTTCTTGTTGGTGGCGGCGACGACCCGCGCGTCGACCTTGCTCGACTCCGCCGCGCCGAGCGGTTCGAAGCGCTGCTCGTCGAGCGCGCGCAGCACCTTGGCCTGCGTCTTCAAGCTCATGTCGCCGACTTCGTCCAAAAACAGCGTGCCGCCATCGGCCTTTTGCAGCTTGCCGATCTTGTCTTCGTGCGCGCCGGCGAAGGCGCCCTTGCGGTGGCCAAAGAGTTCGCTTTCGATCAAGTCGTCCGGAATGGCGGCGCAGTTGACTTCGACGAAGGGCTCCGCGGCGCGGGCGCTCATGGCGTGCAGCGCGTGCGCGACGAGTTCCTTGCCCGTGCCGGATTCGCCGTAGATCAGCACGCGGCCGTTGGTGGCGGCCATCAACGTCAGTTGTTGGCGCAGCGCCTTCATCGGAACGCTATCTCCGATGATCGGATACGCATCGGCGCGCTGGTTGCCCAGGCGCGCGACTTCGAGCGCGAGACGGCGTTGTTCGATGGCGTTCTTGACGACGACGATCACTTTGTCGATCGTCAGCGGCTTCTCGATAAAATCGAACGCGCCGAGACGCGTGGCGCGGAGCGCTGTCTCGATCGTTCCGTGGCCCGAGATCATGACGGTGGCGGGACGCTCTTCGGCGGGCATTTCCTGGATGCGGTTAAGCACGTCCATGCCATCAATGCCCGGAAGCCAGACGTCGAGGAGGACACAATCGAAGGACTCTTCGGCTAACCGCGCGAGCGCGTCTTCGCCGCTTTCCACCGCGGCGACCTGATAGCCTTCGTCCTCAAGGACCGCGGAGAGCGACGTGCGGATGCCCCGTTCGTCGTCGACGATGAGTATGCGATGGGCCTTCATATTTGTCTATGCGTTCGCGGCCACGGGAATGACGGCAGGAATCTCTATGGTAAACCGCGCGCCGGTCGGGTGGTTATCCTCCACGCGGATTTGCGCGCCGTGTTCGGTCAGGATATGAGAAACAATCGCGAGGCCGAGGCCGGTGCCACGGTCTTTGGTCGAGAAGTAGGGAAGAAAGAGCTTGTCGCGATCCTCGGGTGAAATGCCAGCGCCGGAATCGGCGACGACGAGCTCGACGATTTCAGGCGTGGGCGACTGCGTGCGCACGGTGAGATGGCGCCACGGCACCGTCTGCATGGCTTCGGCGGCATTGTCGATGAGGTTGACCACGACGCGCTTGAACTGTTCCCGATCGATGTTGACGCTGGGCAGATCGGGCGCCAATGCCTTGTAAATCGTGATGCCTTCGAGGCGGCCGGAGAAGACGGCGAGCGCGGATTCGATGACTTCGTTCAAGTCCGACGGCGCGGGCTGCGCGGCGGGGAAGCGTGCGAACTGCGCGAACTCGTCGACCAGGGTCTTCACGCTTTGCACCTCTTCCTGAATGATACGAGTGCAGTCGCGGACGATGCGGGCGAACTCGGGCGTTGTGGACGACTTTTCGAGTTGGCGCGCGATGCGTTCGGCGCCTAGCGAGATTGGCGTGAGCGGATTCTTGATTTCATGCGCGATGCGGCGCGCGACCTCGTGCCAGGCGGCGGATTTCTGCGCGCGCAGCAGTTCGGAGGTGTCTTCGAGCACGATGACGAAACCGGTTGTCGCGCGTTCGTCGATGGGCGCGACGGTGACGGAGAGGTGCAAGGTTTTTCGGCCGTGCGAGAGATCGAGTTGACGGCCGGCGACACCGGTGCGACGCGAGCGGTTCATCAGATAGCGAAGTTCGGCGGCGTCCTCGTTGAGGAAAATCTCTTCCAGGCGCGTGGCCTTTCTGACACGATCGGCGCCGAACATCGTCTGCAACGCGCGGTTGACGGTTTGGACGCGGCCGTCGCTGGACACCGAAATAACCCCGGTCGGAATCGATTCGAGAATCGTCTCGGTGAAGCGGCGGCGCGATTCCAATTCGCGGCTGGAGGATTCCAGATCCTGCGTCATTTCGTTGAACTGCCGGACGAGAACGGCGAGTTCGTCGATGGCGCCCACTTGCACGCGATGGCGGAGATTGCCCTTGCGCACTTCACGCGCGGCTTCGAGCAGCGCGGCGATCGGCGTCGTAATCTGCCGGGCCAGCGACAGCGCGACCCAGGTGGCCACGAAGAGAATGAAGATCGTGATCAGCGTGAGGTAGGTGAGGTAGAAGCGCCGCGTCTCCTGGCGGTCGAGCCCGAGTTGATTGTACTCGGCGACGTATTCGGAGATATCGCGCTCCTTCATTTCGAGGTCGACTGGCGGATGCGTCGTGACGACCAGGGTGCCGCCGGACGGCAGCTTGGCGGAAGACGTCACGCGCCGCGCGGTGTTCGAACGGTTCCGCGCGTTCCACGAGCACACGCTGAGCTTGCCGCGCGAGGGCGAATCGATACGTACTTCGACGATGTCGTTGTCTTCGCACAGTTTTTCGAAGGCGTCGGTGTCGCGCGATTCGCCGCGCGCGAATGCATCGATCGCGGGCATGGCGGCAAGCCAGCCGGATTGGGCGTTGGCGCGCTTTTGTGTTTCCTGTATCAGCGAGATGCCGACGTCGGTGAGCGCGAGCTTGACGTTCTCGGCGGGCCGCGAGAACCACGACTTCAGATTGAGGTTCAGAACCGAATAGCTCCACAGCACCATGAAAACGACAGGCAGAAACGACAACAGCAGCGCACCGACTACGAGTTTCGTGCGGATGTGCGAGCCTTCCTGGCCGCGGCTGCGCTCCATGTAGAGCTTGACCATCAGGCGGAAAAGCATGAAGGCCAGCGTGACCATGAGCAGAAACACCATCGTCGACATGGCCCAGTACAGGTAGACTTGGCCGACGTTGGCGGGACCGAGATTGCCCATGTTGAACGAGCCTTGCCAGATCACGAGGCCGGTGAGAATCAGCAGCGTGACGGCGGCGGCTGCGTTGAGCAGGCGCTTCCGCATGGTAGATACGATTATCCCTAATCTGACAAGGCGTGTATTGTTTGTGCGTTTCAAAGCAGTCTCCTTGTTAGTTAGTCGAGATCCGGCAATCGGCGAGTGGCGCGCCTTGGATCGACGAAGTTCTTGAACAGTTCGGCGGAGACGAGTCTCCCGGCGGGCTGGACGAACTCACAGAAGAAGTCCTGTTTGGCCTTGG
>Ga0194128_10002630_pt1 | contig 28723 bp, 25 predicted proteins | sample TA2KigCa65mmetaG_FD_148650 | JGI IMG/M metagenome (GOLD analysis project Ga0194128, IMG submission 148650) | Freshwater microbial communities from Lake Tanganyika, Tanzania - TA2015037 Kigoma Deep Cast 65m | ecosystem: Environmental > Aquatic > Freshwater > Lake | place: Tanzania: Lake...
TTACTTTTGCACTACTTTTAACAGCTTCTATGAAAGTTCTGGTTTGCATGAGTGTGGTGCCTGACACCACCACCAAAATCACCTTCACCAACAACGATACATCCTTTAATGCCCAAGGTGTACAGTTCATCATGAATCCCTACGATGAACTTGCCCTTACCAAAGCACTGGATATAGCAGAACCGGCCGGCGGAACCGTTACCATACTGCATGTTGGCCCTGCCGATGCAGAACCCGTCATACGCAAGGCACTGAGCATGGGAGCAACAGACGCAGTCCGCATCAACGCAGTACCTTCAGACTCTCAGTTTGTAGCAGCACAAATTGCCGCCTATGCCAAAGACAAAGGATTTGATTTTATCCTAACCGGCCGCGAGAGCATCGACTATAACGGTGGGGCTGTTTGCGGACTTCTCGGGGCCATGCTGAATATCCCAAGTATCAGTGTAATTACGCAGTTGAGTGTTTCCGGGCAGACTGCCACCATTAAAAGAGATATTGATGGGGGTAGGGAAACCGTAAGTTGCTCGCTGCCTTTTGTTGCCAGCGCCCAGAAAGAATTGTGTGAACCCCGCATACCCAACATGCGCGGCATTATGGCGGCAAGAACCAAACCCTTGCAGGTTACAGATCCTGCTTCGGGAACTACCCATGTAAATTATGTAAGGTTTGAGTTGCCACAGCCCAAACAGGGTGTGAAAATGATCAGTGCAGACAATCCGGAAGAATTGCTACATTTGTTAAGGAACGAAGCCAAAGTTATTTAATACCAAACCTGATATGTCAGTTATAGTTTTCGCAGAAACCCGCGATCAACAATACAAAAAATCCACTCTGGAAGCCGTCTCCTATGGCAAAGAAGTTGCACTGAAAACGGGAGGTAAGGTCATTGCCGTTAGTATAGGCGGTGCTTCTGATGCAGCATCCCTGGGAACTTATGGAGCCGATGAGGTTTTAACACTTCATGGCACTGAATTTACCACATTTAGTCCTGAAGTTTATGCCGCAGGTTTTGCTGAAGTTTGCAAGACCCATGGTGGAAAAACCATCATAATATCCAACACTTACAGCGGAAAGAGTATAGCCGGCCGTGTTGCGGTTTTGCTACAGGCTGCACTGGCCACCAACGTGGTTGATTATCCCGATACAACATCCGGATTCCGGGTTAAAAGAGGCGTTTTCAGCGGCAAGGCATTTGCTTATGTAGAAATGCAATCGGATATAAAAGTAATTGCCGTCACACCCAATTCCGTTGAGATAAAAACCTATGGCGCAAGCGGCTCTGTTTCCGCCCATCAGCCTGCAGGTCTGCCGGCTTCAGCCACCAGAATTGAAGACACACAAACCATAAGCGGCAAAATACCCCTGACAGAGGCTGAGGTTGTTGTCTCCGCAGGACGTGGTTTGAAAGGTCCTGAAAACTGGAACATGGTGGAAGAACTGGCCGCTGTGCTTGGTGCTGCCACTGCATGTTCGAAGCCGGTAAGCGATATGCACTGGCGTCCACACAGCGAACACGTGGGACAAACTGGCATTACCATCAAACCAAATCTTTACATTGCAATCGGTATAAGCGGAGCTATACAGCACCTGGCCGGTGTAAGCAGCAGCAAGGTTATTGTTGTTATAAACAAAGATGCAGAAGCTCCTTTCTTTAAGGCAGCCGATTATGGTATCGTGGGTGATGTCTTTGATGTATTGCCTAAATTAATTCAAGCTGCAAAAGCATCCGCTGCAAGCTAATCCATGAGCTCCAAAATAGCCCTGAATATTGTTTCTATCCTGCCCGTAAATTCGCACAGTGCCTATACACTTGTGCTTGGAGAAGAAGAGGGAGACAGAAAACTGCCTGTTTTGATTGGGGCATTTGAGGCACAAGCAATAGCCATGGAAATTGAAGGCATAAAACCCAGTCGACCACTTACCCATGACCTGTTTGTTCAGGCTATGCAGGCTCTGGAAGTTGAAATAGAAGAAGTGATGATCACCGATTTACAGGAAGGAATATTTTTTTCCAAAATACGCTGTAAAAAAGGATTTGATTCGTTTGAACTCGACAGCCGCACAAGCGATGCAATCGCCTTGGCCGTGAAGTTTCGCTGCCCTATTTTCATTGACCCGAAGATTATGGATGAAGCTGCTTACGAAGGTGACAAAATGGAAACAAAAGTAATAGACAGTCCCGGAAGAATTGCACATGAAGAGCTGATACCCGGCTCTAAAACGCACGCAGGACTTGAAGAGCATAGCATGGAAGAACTGGAAGCCATGCTGGAAGAAGCCATACGCGATGAAGACTACACCCGGGCCGCTAAAATCAGGGATGAAATTAAGAAAAGGTCTGCATAATGGTGCTTTAGTTGTTGGCATTGTGCTTCTCTGCTCCGGATTTATCAGCAAATGGCCTATCCCAAGTGAAAAACTCAATGGGTTGTGGCAATACAGAGCCATTTACAAGAATGGCATAAATATACACTCTCCCGACAAGAATGACACAATGTTGATTGATACTGAAAAATCAATCTTCCATTATTCTATAAAATCGCTAAACAAAAACCTTGGGGGTACTTTCCAGTGCATATCATCTCCCCTTGACAGTTCTCCCTATCAGGCGGCATTAATGTTTCAATACAAGCCTTCTAATGGCAGTCGCAGATTTCATATTACGCTTATATCAAATGATAGTCTCGTTATTCGTGAAGGCAATGTCTCTTTTCATTATAGCCGAAGAAAGCCATGAATATGTTTTTATACCAAGGTTTATGGGTATCAGGAGATGAGCCTCAGCTGGGTTTGGATTCAAGATCTTACCGCTATGGTGACGGCTTTTTTGAGAGTATGCGGTATGAACAGGAATGCATTCAGCATGCCGAACTGCATGAGGACAGAATCCGAAAATCAGCTTTGCTGCTGAAAATGGATTTACCAAAAGATTTTGCCTTACAAAACCTCGAAACCGATATCAAGGAATTGCTTTGCTCAAGAAACATACCGTCAGCCTCGGTGCGTTGCACATTCTACAGGGAAGGCGAAGGACGATATACGCCTGAAAACCAGATTACGCAAGTAATTACGGAAATCAGGGCCACTGAATTCAGGGGCTATCCGCTCAATGAAAAAGGCCTTACACTGGGCATTTTTAGCGAACTGAGTAAAAACTCCAATTACACCAGCACTATTAAAACCAACAGTGCTCTTACTTACGTAATGGCCGGATTACATGCTGCCGAAAACAACTGGGATGAGTGTGCAATTATCAATGACAGCGGCAGAATTGCCGAAACGGTTTCGAGCAATATTTTTACGATAAACGGGGAATTCATCAACACCCCTCCCCTGAGTGAGTATTGTGTAGATGGTGTTATGCGCAAAGTTGTGATGCAACTTGCCGGAGCCTACGGATATTCTGTTCAGGAGAATCCAATTACCGAAATTTCCCTCAGCGCAGCCGATGAGATTTTTATCAGCAATGCGGTTAAAGGGATTCAGTGGATTGGAGAATACGGTGGTAAAACTTACAAAAATGCCATGTCCGGGAAACTGTCAAAAATGCTTAATAAATCTTTTTCCGGCCTTTGATAGGGATTCACCCAGCACCAACCAAAAGGCAACAATCATTAAACAGAATACGAGTGCATAACGCCAGTGAAGCGTTTCTCCCTTAAATACAAACATCACCACCAAAGTAAATATCAGCATAGGTATGATTTCCCCGGCTGAGAACGCCACATTAAGGCTGTAAGGGCGAAAGGTATAGCCAGTTAAAAATGTTTAGCCTTCCAGCGGGTAAGGAATAGCCTTTGCCCCGACAACATCTGTCTGTGCTATTTCCAGCGCAGATAAAGATCTTTAATTTGCACCAAAACGATATTCAGTCCCGGCATAACATTGAGTAAACAGCTTACCAGGAAAAATGAAGTGTATGGCCGTAACTGCTGCCGTCAGCAATACATATTTCCCGGATAAACTCAATTATTCTTCGCAAAGAAAAGAATACCGGTAATCTTTGGGCGGAACAAATGTTTCCTTTATGGTGCGCTGGTTGACCCAGCGAAGCAGGTTTACCTTGCTACCGGCTTTATCATTGGTACCGCTGCCCCTTGCTCCGCCGAATGGCTGCTGACCTACCACTGCACCTGTGGGCTTATCGTTTATGTAAAAATTACCCGCTGCATTTCTTAAAGCGTGCGTTGCATTGGCTATTTCGTTACGATCCTGGCCAATTACTGCACCTGTGAGCGCATATTCACCGGTCTTATCTATGGTTTTGAAGATGGCAGGCCATTCGTTGTCGGCATAAACCCAGATGGTGAGAACAGGTCCAAAGATTTCTTCGCACATGGTCCTGTAATCAGCGCTTGGCGCCATGAGAATGGTGGGTTGTATGAAAAATCCTTTTGATTTGTCATAGGTTCCGCCGCAGAGCACTTCTACCCCGTCTTTTTTAGCCTGATGAATGTAACTGCTTATTTTATCGAATGCTTTTTCATCGATTACAGCATTCACAAAATTGCTAAAATCCTCTGTGGGACCCACTTTCAGGGTTGCCATTTCATTCAGTAGTTTTTCTTTTACGGCAGGCCAGATGCTTTGCGGAATGTAAACCCTGGAAGCGGCTGAACACTTCTGACCCTGAAACTCAAATGCACCGCGAACTATGGCCGCTACCAACACATCCACATCGGCACTGTTGTGGGCAAGAATAAAATCCTTACCGCCGGTTTCACCCACAATTCGCGGATAGCTCTTATACTTGGCTATATTTTGTCCAACAGTATTCCAGATCTGGCGAAACACACCTGTGCTGCCGGTGAAATGTATTCCAGCAAACTCAGGATGATTAAAAATCACATCTCCTGCATCGGGGCCTGAAACGTATACCAGATTGATAACACCATCAGGCAATCCCGCTTCTTTAAACACTTTCATCAGCACATTGGCGCTGTAGATCTGTGTATGGGCAGGTTTCCACACCACTACATTGCCCATCATGGCCGCGCTGGTTGGCAAATTGCCGGCAATAGCTGTAAAATTGAATGGTGTAAGTGCAAAAACAAAACCCTCCAGCGGACGGTATTCCAGGCGGTTCCAAATTCCTTTGCTGTTGGTTGTGGGCTGTTCGCTGTATATCTCTGCAATGTAATGCACATTAAAGCGCAGAAAGTCAATCATTTCGCAGGCAGCATCAATTTCAGCCTGATAGGCATTTTTACTTTGTGCTAGCATTGTGGCGGCATTTATTTCATAACGGTAAGGGCCGGCCAGCAACTCAGCTGCCTTCAGAAAGATGGCGGCGCGCTGTTCCCATGGCATATTTTCCCATGATTCTTTGGCTTTCAACGCTGCGTCAATGGCTTGCTGCACATGGTCTTTATTGCCAAGGTGAAAAAATCCTATTTTATGGGCTCTGTCATGCGGAGGGTAAATTTCAAAAGTATTTCCGGTACGGACTTCATTGCCATCAATATACATGGGGATGTCTTCGATGCGGCTTCGGGCACTTTGTAATGCATTTTTGAGGGCAGCGCGCTCTTTGGAACCGGGAGCATATTCATTCACAGGCTCATTGGCCGGAAAAGGTATTTTAAAAAATCCGTTCATAGAAATATTTGCAAATTTAAGATAAAAACACGGGGAATATGTCAAATATATTAACGGGTAATAGAATGAAAAAGCCTCTTAATATCAACATATATGGCATACTTTTGAATTATGAAAAACTGGGTAATTGCCTTACCATTGTTCTTAGCTTCTAACAATGTTGATGCAAACAGTATAAAACCGCGCAAACCAAAAAATATCATTCTTATGATTGGCGACGGAACCGGTTTGGTTCATTTGTATGCAGCCTATACAGCCAAGGGCGGGCAGCTTAATATCTTTGATTATGCAAAAGCTGTAGGCATTAGCATTACCGCTGCTTTGAATGACTACATTACCGACAGTGCTGCAGCTGCTACGGCTTTCTCTACGGGACAAAAGACCAACAACGGCATGATAGGCATGGGACATGACAGCGTTTCGCTCAAAACCATTGCTGAGTCAGCCTATGAAAAAGGATTGAGCACCGGTGCAGTGGTAACATGTGAGCTACCACATGCCACACCGGCGTCTTTTTATGCGCATCAGCCTTCCCGAAAAATGTATGCGGAAATCGCTAAAGACATGACTTACAACCAGGCAGCGACGATACTTGTTGGCGGCGGCCTCCCCTATTTTGACACCAACTCGCTCAAAACAGCCGGCTACACCGTTTCTGTTGGTATCAATGCCATGCAACAAAACAGGGGTGCAAGGCAGATTTGTTTCACAGATACTTTCAAGAAACCGCTCCCTGCTCCTCAACGGGGACCAGCGCTTGAAAAAGGTTCCATGCATGCCATTTCCCGGTTGTCAAAAAACAAGAAAGGGTTTTTTCTGATGATTGAGGGAAGTCAGATTGACTGGGGCGCCCACAACAACGACAGTGCACACACCCTGGCTGAAGCTTTAGACTTTGACAATGCCGCCGGAGCGGTATTACAATGGGTAAAAAAAGATAAAAATACGCTTATCATCATTACGGCTGACCATGAATGCGGCGGACTTACCCTGCATGGGTATGACTCATTAAACAAACGTCCGGTTATGCATTTCAGTTCGGGTCATCACACAGCAGAGCCTGTGCCGGTTTATGCGTATGGGCCGGGAGCAGAAACATTCAGTGGTATATACCAAAACACAGCGATTTATGATAAAATGATGAAGCTGCTTAATTTGCAGTCAGACAAATAGTCTATTTTCGCTTGATGAAATTCTGTATTCTCATCCCCGCAAGATATGGCAGCACAAGGTTCCCGGGCAAACCGCTGGCAGATTTGGGCGGGATGAGTATAATACAGCGTGTTTGGGTTGCAGCCGCTTCCTGTTCTGGGCATTCAGGTATTGCGGTAGCCACGGATGACGTGCGGATTGAGAGCCACGTAAATTCATTTGGTAAGGCAATTATAACAGATACACATCATCCCAGTGGAACAGACCGTTGCATGGAAGCCTATGAAAAATCGGGCTTTGAGGCAGATGTCGTTGTTAATTTACAGGGCGATGAACCTTTTATCAAAATGGAACAAATTATGTCGCTTGCTTCCATGTTCGAGAATCCGGAAGTTCAGATTGCCACGTTAATGAAAGTCATAAAAACTGCATCTGAGGTCGATAATTCAAATGTAGTAAAGGTGGTGACCGATATTCACAACAAGGCATTGTATTTTAGTCGCAGCCGTATACCATTTTCAAGAGAAAATGATTCTGAGCCAACGTACTACAGGCATATTGGCATGTATGCTTACAGAACAGATGTCTTGGGTAGTATTACCCGTCTTCGGCCTTCACGATTGGAACTAACCGAAAAACTGGAACAGCTGCGCTGGTTGGAGAACGGCTATCATATTGCCGTAGCAGAAACTGGATGGCAAAGCCCGGCTGTGGACACACCAGAAGACTTAGAAAAGGCAAAAGATTTCCTGACAAACCAACCTTAATCCGTCCGGGTTTATGTTCTGATTTTCTGCATAAGTGTGCCTTTCTTCCGTATATTTGCACCCCTAATGGTCGGATGGCCGAGAGGCTAGGCACGGGTCTGCAAAACCCTCTACACCGGTTCGAATCCGGTTCCGACCTCAACCCACAAGAAATACTCCCGACGGAGTATTTCTTGTTTACAAAGATTGGGATTGTATAATCTGCCAAAAAGAAAAAACACCCTGATTATAGGGTGTTTTTTGTGTGATGCATTCAGTGTATTTGGTTAAGCTCCAATCATAGCCTTATAATCGGCAGCAGACATGAGTGCGTCAACCTGTGAAGCATCACTGAGTTTTACCTTTACCATCCAGCCGCTGCCGTAAGGATCGCTGTTTACGCTTTCAGGGGCGCTTTCCAGTCCGGCATTCACCTCCAGAATTTCGCCACTAACAGGCATGTACAAGTCACTCACGGTCTTTACGGCCTCAACGGTTCCGAACACATCGTGCTGGTTCAGGGTTTCGCCCTGGGTTGAAATGTCAACAAATACAATGTCACCCAGTTCAGACTGAGCAAAATCGGTTACTCCTACGGTGGCTACGCCGCCTTCCACACTGATCCATTCATGGTCTTTGGTGTACTTTAGGTTTTCAGGAAAATTCATATTCAGTTTGTTTCTTCTTTGGTTGTTTTTTTATCCCAGATTAACTGCAACAAATTGCTGAGGGTTTCTTTCAACTGGGTTCTGGGTACAATAAAATCCAGGAATCCGTGTTCGAGCAAAAACTCAGAACTCTGGAAACCTTTGGGGAGGTCTTTGCCTATTGTTTCACGAATTACACGCGGACCTGCAAAACCAATCAGGGCTTCGGGCTCGGCAATATTAAAATCGCCAAGCATGGCAAAAGATGCGGTAACACCACCGGTTGTGGGGTTGGTCATAAGCGATATATATGGAACACCTGCTTTGTGAAGCAATGCCAGTTTAGCGCTGGTTTTGGCCATCTGCATAAGGCTGAAAGCCGCCTCCATCATACGCGCACCACCACTTTTGGAAATCATAAGAAACGGAATTTCATGCTTCAAGGCATAATCTATTCCCATTGCGATCTTCTCACCCACCACACTTCCCATGCTTCCTCCGATAAATGCAAAATCCATACAGGAAACAACAATTTTATGGTCGTTGATTTTACCGGTAGCCGTGCGAACTGCATCATTGAGACCCGTCTTTTTACGGGCAACTTTAATCCTGTCTTTATAGGAAGCGGTATCGGTAAATTCAAGCGGGTCGCCACTGCTGAGATCTTTTGCTATTTCAGTAAACTTCCCCTTATCAAACAAAATTTCGAAATACTCGTGGGAACCTATGCGGTCATGATAATTGCACTGCGGACAAACATAATGGTTATTCATCCAGTCTTTGCTGGGCACGATTGCTTTGCACCGACCGCACTTTTCCCAAAGCCCGTCGGGTGTGGCCTTTTTATCTTTGGTTTTGGTGAGGATTCCCGATAAAGTGCGTTGATACCATTTAGTACTTTCAGCAGCGTAATCGTCCTCTTCGTATTCCATCATGCGGAAGCAATTTTACGCAAAATAATTAAGCAATGGTAATGCTGTTTTCAAGATATACATCCTGAATGGCATTGAGCAGTGCAACACCTTCGCCCATGGGCTTCTGGAATGCCTTGCGTCCGCTGATTAGACCGGTACCGCCGGCGCGTTTGTTGATAATGGCTGTGCTAACCGCTTCTGCCATATCTCCGGCACCTTTGCTTTCGCCACCACTGTTAATCAGCCCTGCACGGCCCATGTAGCAGTTGGCCACCTGATAGCGGCAAAGATCGATGGGGTGATCGGTGGTAAGTTCGCTGTATACTTTGTTGTGTGTTTTACCGAAGTTTATGGCTGTGTAACCGCCATTGTTGGTAGGCAGTTTTTGCTTGATGATATCGGCCTGAATGGTCACACCCAAATGATTTGCCTGACCTGTAAGATCAGCAGCTGTGTGGTAATCTACACCATCTTTTTTGAAACCATTGTTGCGCAGGTAACACCACAGAATGGTGCTCATACCCAGTTCATGCGCCATTTCAAAGACAGTGGAAACTTCCTGAATCTGGCGGGCACTTTCTTCGCTGCCAAAATAGATAGTGGCTCCTATAGCCGTAGCACCAAGGTTCCATGCCTCCTGAATACTGCCGTACATAATCTGGTCAAACTTGTTCGGATAGCTTAGAATTTCATTGTGGTTGATTTTTACAATGAAAGGAATTTTGTGTGCGTATTTGCGTGAATTAGCAGCCAACACACCAAAAGTGGAGGCAACGGCATTGCATCCGCCTTCTATGGCAAGTTTGATAATATTCTCCGGATCAAAATAAATGGGATTTGGTGCGAATGACGCGCCGCCGCTGTGCTCGATGCCCTGATCTACGGGTAGAATGCTCATGTAGCCGGTGCCTGCCAGACGACCTGTGTTGTATATGTTTTGAATGCTGCGCAATACCTGAGGGCTGCGGTTGGTCTGGGCAAAAACCCTGTCTATAAAATCAGGACCGGGCAGATGCAGGTGTTCCTTTGCAATGGTTTTACAGGTGTGGTTCAGCAGGTTGCCGGCATCGTTGCCGAGCAGGGAGATAATATTTGAATTGGCCATGTTTAGTACTTTTTGCGGTATTTTTGAACAATTTCACGGCAAAAATACAAAAAATGACAGAAGTAACCCCAATTCTAAGCGCAAAGGATATGGGGCAGGCCTTTGAAATACGCCGTCTGGTATTTGTGATTGAGCAAAAAGTGGATCCGGCCGAGGAATATGATGAGTATGAAACCTCCTGTGAGCATTTGCTGGCAAGGTTTAATGGGGTTGCCTGCGGCACAGCCAGAATACGTAAAACAGAGAATGGATTTAAACTGGAAAGGTTTGCTGTGTTGTCTGCATATCGTGGAAAAGGAGTAGGTGCAGCGCTTGTTGACGCCTGTCTTCATCGACTGGAATCCGGCACATATGTCTACATGCATGCTCAGGAACATGCTTTGGAATTTTACGCAAAACATGGTTTTCAGCCAATCGGTGAAAGATTTTGGGAATGCGAGATTCCCCACTTTAAAATGTGGAAAATGATTTAATCGGCTTCGCCAATTTGCTGACGCCACATCGCATAATACAGTCCTTTTGAAGCCAGCAGTTCATCGTGGGTTCCCTGTTCGGTGATAAGTCCTTTTTCAAGCACATAGATACAATCCGCATGCATGATGGTACTTAGGCGATGGGCTATCATTACATTAATCCTGTCTTTCTGGCTGCTGATTTCGCGGATGGTCTGGGTAATTTCCTTTTCCGTCAAACTGTCCAGTGCGCTGGTAGCCTCGTCAAAAACCATTACGTCCGGATTTCTGAGTAATGCACGGGCTATGGAAATGCGTTGTTTTTCACCACCTGAAACCTTAATTCCCCCCTCACCTATGGTGGTGTCGAGGCCGTTTGCACATCGTTGAAGAAGTGGCTGAGCTGCCGACTTGGTAAGTGCCTGCTGCATTTCATCATCCGTCGCATCGGGATTCACAAATTGAAGATTTTCCCTAAGTGTACCGCTAAATAACTGGCTTTCCTGACTCACTACTCCCAGCTTCAGACGGAGTTCGGACAAACGAATATGGGCGGCAGGAATATCGTTGTATTCCAACTGCCCGCTTTCAGGTTTATATAAACCCACCAGCAGTTTCACCAGCGTGCTTTTGCCGCTACCACTGGGACCTACAACGGCAATGGTCTCACCTTTTTTGAGTGTAATGTTTATTTTATCCAAAGCCAGCCTTTTAGAGGAACGGTGGCGAAATGAAACGATTTTAAATGCTATTTTCTCCACATTACCCAATACATATGGCTTTTCAGGTTCTGGTTCTTTAGGGGTATCAAGCAATTCGCGATAGCGGCTCAAACTTACCTGTGCCTCGCGCCATGTTTGTATAAACGTTCCCAGCTCCTGCAGGGGATTGAAGACAAAAAAAGTGTAAAACAGAAACTGAATATATATTCCGGGCGTAATCCTCCCCGTAAAAACCATCCAGCTGAGAAAAAGCAACAGCAAGTTGCGCATGAGGTTCACGGTTGTACCCTGCACAAATCCCAGCGTTCTTATTTTTTTTACTTTGATGAGTTCTAATCCCAGAATCTTCAGGGTATTTGTGCGTATGCGGCGAATCTCCTGACCAATCAGGCCCAGACTTTTCACAAGTTCAATATTTCTGAGGCTCTCTGTGGTAGTGCCTGCCAGTGCGCTTGTTTCTGCTACAATGTTTTTTTGAACATGTTTAATCTTTTTGCTGAGGAATGAACTGGAAATGCCCACCACCAGCATAGCAAGCAGAAATGCCGGGGCAATAAGCCAGTGGACCATAAAACTTGCTAAAAAAACCACACATACACCCACAATACTGGCATAGAGCAGACCCACCGCCATGGTCATTAATTTCTCTGTATCGGTGCGCACCTTTTGCAGGACGCTCAGGGTTTCACCGCTACGGTGGTCTTCAAATACTTCAAACGGCAAATCCATAGTGTGTCTTATGCCGTCCATAAAAAGATTGGCTCCCACCTTCTGCATGGCTACATTGATAAAATAATCCTGCAGGTTTTTGGCAATACGGCTCGCCATAGCGAACGAAATACCCAGCAATAGCCAGCCCGTTACACCATAGGTAAAATCTGACTGGGAATAACCGGTGTGTTTCAGCAAATACTGATCAATGATATTTCTTCCCACCCAGGGATCTAACATGGAAAACACCTGTGAAACCGAAGCGAGAAAAAGAGCTAGCAAAACCGTGCCGGATTGAGGCCTGATATATTGAAACAGCAACTTCAAAGTTTGTTTCAACAAATATACGTTAAATTATTCAGACTTCAATTTGATGGACAACCAGGACGACAGCGCGCAGATGATAAGTCCCAGGCTTTCCCTTGCACGTTCTGTATTGTCAGTCATCATTGTTTCTCCTATCCCTTCCCATTTTTCGGGCCACTGCAAAAAGGCAAACACCAACGGTATCATCAATACAATAAGATACCAAATTGTATTCAGCGGCCTGATTACGGCAGAAATAACGACCAATGCGTAGATTACATAAACCATAGTCCAAAGCCAAGCATCCGGATCGTTGTGTTGCACAGCGGCAAAACAAAGAAGCATTAATGTAAGCAAAATAAGAACAAGCCTTTTCATGGTTTTTTCGTTTTATTTACGAGCATTATAAGCGGAGTTCCTTTGGCAAATCGGGCAGCGTCTTCTGTACTCATAAAACTTTGCGGTCCCTGGCTGAAATTGCCCAGAACCACATCTTGATCGCCGTCACCATCCACATCGCCGGCATCCATGGTTAGCCACCTTCCAATATTGTATCCTTTTATCCTGAAAGGTTTAAAATTGAGGCTCCCTGTATTTTCAAAATAAACCAGCGCTTCTTCGGGTTGCTGCAGGTAATCGGCAAAGTATGAAATACTTACCATATCAAGGTCGCTGTCCAGATCAAAATCCCTCAGCATAAATCTGTATGCACCATTTATAGGATAAAACCAGGATTGCTTAAAATTGTCTGCACCATCATTCAAGTAGATATAAATTCCATGGTAAGGCTTAAGAATTACGGAATAGTCTGCATTATCGCCGCAGGCATATACAATATCGTGATGACCATCTTTATTTACGTCTTCAATTTCAAACCATGAAGACCCATTTACAGGCAGCAACTGTATTAAGCACTTCTCCTCATAATTACCATTTCCTTTATTGGTGTAGAGATAAATCCCTTCCACTCCCTGCGCAAACATTGCCAGTACGTCTTTTTTACCATCATTATTCCAGTCAAACAGCAAGGACCTTATGCATCCGGGTTCTTTGCGAAGTACTTTAGAAACATTACCGTTCGGGTTATAAACACTTAAATCACCGGCCAGGTGTCCAAAATTATTAACCAGATAATCGTTGCCCATGCGAAGTGCCTGAACCGGTCTTGCCAGTTTAGCAAGCAGCGGCATACCGAACTTTTGTATAGCGGGATTAACTGCCAGCAACTGGCCTGACTTATCATTATTGGGGAATACAGAGCCCATGCATGTCAGCAACCACTGATCGGGTCTGGATAAATCGCACCATACAGGAGCGCTGGGAACGTCTAGTATCCATTTGGCAGAAAGATCATTATTCAACACCACCAATTGATTAGAAGCCCCTGAGATTCCGACCATAATCTGTTGTTGAAGTGGCAATACTTTTACGAATGTTGCAATAGGTGGCCCACTTTGCTGAACAGAAGGAATCATGGCATCAAAGAGCTGTGTCTCTTCCCCTATCGGCAAGTTTCGCTGCTGAGTCGGCAATGTTTCAGGTGCTTTTACATAAAAATAATTGAATATTTTACGCATCAAAGCCGGCTCAATCGTGGGTTTTTCAGGGTAAATACCGGCAGGAACTTTGGGGTCATTTTTTTCACTATAAAAAGTAATGCCATCCAACTCATAAATCCCCATTTTGGCCGCCATAACAGGCAGTACTTTCTCTTTCCAGGTATACTTATCGAGTTTATCGGGCGGAACCCACATATGGCAGGAACTGCACACGGCTTTCACAGTAGCTTCCAATGAATCTGCCTGTCTCACCAGCGCTTCATCCATCACTTCTACGGTCTCTCTATTGCCATTGCAGGCAGCCAGGCTCAGGGCTATTGTTAAAATTATCAGGTAACGCACCTTAATTTGCAAATTTCGGTAAAATTATGTATCTAGATTTACCGGAATTGAGGTCATCATAAAACGAGATCAATCCGGATATCAGTGTACCGGCTTCAAAGTGATTCTCTATCAGCATTAGAGCGTTTTGCAACAGTTCTGTCCCAAGTTTGGATACAGAGTGCAAACGAATCATTGAAGCCGCGAAAGCTTCAGGGGTGTCTGCAATCAGCAATTCAACCTCATTGGAAGCCGGAATACCCTGCACACCGATAGAAGTGCTGATAACCGGTACACCCGCGCTGAAAGCCTCCAGAATTTTTACACGTATGCCTCCAGCAGCAAAAACCGGCACCAGCATAACTCCGTGGGTTTGCATGAAATTCTGCGCATTGTCAATTTCTCCATGAACCGTAATACCATCTCCCAAAAAGCGTACATCATTTTTCCGCATCCCTTTTCCGGCCAGGTGTAATTCCGCTTGCGGTAATTGTTTTTTCACCAGCGGCCAGACCTCATTTATCAGCCATTTTACAGCCTCTACGTTGGGCATCCACTCCATGCTTCCCAGGTGAAAAAAAGTATTCGCTCTAAATTCTGTTTTGTATTCAGGTTGTTTGTTTTGACCAACGGGCAAAAGGAACATCGGTTTGCCGAGTGCAAGTCCTGCAAACAACTCCATATCCGTCTTTGTGATGGGAACTATGGCATCAACGTTTTTCAGCACAGCAGTTTCGTGGCGTTTGAGCTGAGATGCCAGCAAGTTAAGATACCATCTTTTCATAGGATTTTGAGTCTTTTCAGCGAGACGCTCCCAAATTTGAAACTCAGCATTGTGCGGCCTCAGCGTCACAGATATTCCTGCCTTTTTTACAACATCCAGAAAGGGGCTGGCGTACAATCCTTCCAGCTGCACCAAATCAAATTTTTCCCGGCCAAGCAATTCGGCAATCTGTTTAATGGCTTCATCATTTTCAAATCTGGAAATATTGTAATTTTTACCTCCTAAAAGAGCAAACAGGGCCCCAAATAAAGTAGGATTGGCATTTAACGGCGCATCGATTACCCTGCAAAAAGTGAAATGCTGTTTAATGGTTTCCTGATCAACAAAATGTTTTACTGTATTGAAGCTAAAATAGACAACTTCAACTCCCTGTTCCGACAGCCCTTTTAAAATCTGATATGTGGCAATGGCCCCACCATCATGCAATGGCCAGGGAATGCGACTGCCCACCACGAGAATCTTCATGATTTGTTTCGTTTGAGAAATGCCAGCAACCGCAATTCTTTTTTGGCAGTACTATCTTCTTGTCCGTTCTCGTTTTTAGCGGTTACCCAAAACAGCCTGTTAAAGAATTTCTGGTATGCTTCCAGACTTAAGATAACACTGTCTGAAGCCGCTTGAATTGTTATATAAATGCCGACAGGAAACAAAATGGCGCTGCTCATCCACATACCGGCCCAGATGGGCAAAACGCCCTCCTTCCCTATTTTTTCACCCACCAGATTTATGGCATAGAAAAGTACAAACAACAAAACACTAATTACAAGCGGCATACCTATTCCTCCCTTGCGAATAATGGCTCCCAGCGGCGCCGAAATCAGAAATAGCATGATTAGCAATACGGACAATGTAAACTTCTTATGCCACTCAACCCTGTAGGGTGCAAGCTGTTCTTCTTCATATTTTAGTCCGGTAACAAGTCCGTCGAGTGTGCCTTTGAAACCCCTGGCATTGTTAATCGCACCGGCTATTATATTACCCTGCTCTCCTGCCTGTTTTTCTTCATGCCGCGGCATGATAAGGCGTATTTTTGAGGGTCTGCTTCTGTTTAGTTCCGGTCTTGGTTTATTTCCAAATATTCCTGGCAGATGAATGTATCTGGCAAGAAAACCTGCATTCTCATTTTTTTGCTTTTGAATCTTCTGTTCTGCTGTATCAAGCTCACAACCCAGCTCCCTTATATTCATTAGCCTGTAATCACCCTTGTAAGCATCCCTTTCTGTAAATTTAAGATCCAGGCTGCTAAGGTCAATAGTCATTTTTTGTTTTTCGAACCGCATCTGATTAAATGGTGCCGTTCGGGAATAATCCGGATTTTTCGTCATCTCATCATACCTAACACCATTGTAAAGGGTAAAAAACAAGGTTCTTTTATCCGGGGAAAGTACCATACTGCCTTTTTCAGCCCTGATTACATTGAGCCTCTTGCTTTCATCGCCTTTGTATTCATAAATGAGCACATCCTCCACACCTTCATTATCGGCATGCTTTTTACCAACTCGCATGGAAAAGCCGTCAATCTGCTGATAGAAGACACCTTCCTGAATATTGAAGGCCGGCTTTTTCTGCCTCAAATCCCACAGTAGTGCCTTCGCTTCCAAATTGGCCTTGGGGATTACAATATTCATGAAAAAGAAATTCAGCATGGCAAGGCCCAGCATCAGCAAAAACACAGGACGTAGAATTCTGAAAAGTGAAATGCCATTGGCTTTGAGTGCCACCAGTTCGAAACTTTCACTGAGATTTCCAAAGGTCATCAATCCGGCTACCATTACTGTCAAAGGCAATGCCATAGGAACCAGATCAGCCAATGAATAGAAAATAAGTTTCATAAGGATCAGCGGTTCAATTCCTTTCCCTACCAGCTCATCAATGTATTTCCACAAGAACTGCATCAAAAACAGGAACATACTCAGAACAAACGTTACCAGAAAGGGCCCGATGTAAGATTTGAGCACCAGCAGGTCAATACGTTTAACCAGGGTTTTGTTCACAGACATGTTCTCTGTTTTCTATCCAAATTGGATAAAGCTCCAAAGTTACATATTTCGCACCGAGTATGTGGTTTGTTCAGTAAAACACAAAACCGGACGGAATGATACCTGCTGTAAATGACCGGATGTCGTTACCTGCAGGTCCAATGATAAAAACCTTGCCTTTAGACACGTAATCGGCGGCGTCGCAGATGAAAAGTACATTTCTGCGGGGATGACAGGCAACGGTATAGAAGTTGGATCCGGGTTTTGAAAATATGGGTTTAACAGGCAGTTGTAAATCACTCACGGGCAGGCTGTATACCCCGTTTGCAAGGTAATACAGGCTATCCTTGCCCGGATTCATACATAGTGATGAAGCATAACCGGAAAGCGGCATGGTAAAGCTTTTCAGCCTTTTACCTTCTGCAGTCCACTGCTGTAGCCGGCTGTAGCCGCTATCATTAAAGGAGGCCAGCGCCCAAATGTTATTCTTTCTATCGGACACAATCCAGCGAAGGCCTTTTCCAACATAGTTGCTGTCGGCAATACCAAAGTTTTGTGCATCGTATTTTCTAAGCCAGCCGTCATAGCAAGCTACCCACACATAATGACCATCAGCCACCATCTGTTCAGTCCAAACACCCGTGTATATCTGTTTAATTAACTGTTTACCAGTCAAATCGCGAATCTGAATTTTCCCGGAATACAAATCGGTAATCCACACGTTGTAGCCGGCCTTCATGGCATACCTCGGAGAACCCAGGTCGGCGATGCTGTATTTTTCTTTCAGCGTTTGGCTGTCCAGTACCACAATTTTTCCTGAATTATTGACAACCAACCACACATCTCCATTGATGATATTTCCGCTTTGTAACACATCACCCAGCGGCTTTTGGTTAATGGTTTTAAAAACATCTGACCGCAGTTCGCCGGAATCCATGTTATACAGATCAATCGAGGCATTGGCCCACATAAAATTTCCCTCGTTCAGGACCAGCACGGCACCGGAACCGGTATTAACGGTTTCAGGCGGCGGTTTCTCTTTCCGGCAGGCGGAAAGAGAAACCATCACCAACAACACTACCGTTAAAAAACGCATTATCTTACTACCTGTATAGTGCGGGAATACATGCCAGCTGTGGTTTGCACCTGCACAATGTAATATCCCTGTGGCAATTGACTTACCTCAATAGTGCCTGTTTTGTAGTTTAGGCTACCAACACTTTTCACCCCACCTAAATAATCTAATATCTTCAAAGAAATCAGCGGATAATCTGCTTTGATATTCAAGACCTCACTCACTGGGACGGGATAAATACTGCAACTTAAATGTGTGTTTGTTACAGAATTCATTCCGTAGAATTCCACGCCATCGAGCGTAAAAAAGGCAGGCGTATTCATACCCCACTGGCCCACATCGGAACTTAGCAGCTCAAAAGCAATGCTGTCTGTGTAAGCGTCTTTTACGTTCACAAATTTCCACTGATTCAAAATGTAATCTTTACTGGAATCGGAGAAACGAAAATCGGCCAGCACTACCCGCTGGCTATCTACCGATTTGCTCTTTTTGTAACAGCGAATAACAAGTATGAACGAGTCTTCATCATTGCCGTTTGCACCGCCAAATTTCTTGGCAAACATATCGCCAAACTTCATGCTGTTATAGGCATAGGTAGAATTACTCGCGTAAAAACCTTTCATCGGAAAATCACCCTCGTTTTTTCTTTGTAGATAAAAAAAACTACCACTTTGCCCAACCATAAAAGCTTTACCTTTGCCATTTTCCACACCAAAACCTGCAGCAGAACTATACAAATGTTCGGCATAATTAGCAGGTTCCACCTTGTTGTTAATTATTTTTGATAAAGCCCAGCCACTGGCCCAGTATTTATAAGTGGTGTCCCAGTTTACGGGAAAGCTCATTTCGCCGTTTTTAAAATAGTGCAAGTGCAAGCCATCACTACCGTTTAAAAGCATTACTGTGTCAAGGGCTGCATTTTCAAATCCTTCAGATATTTGGGCTTGCGCCATTGATGTGACGGATAAAAAAGTGAGGAATGTGATTTTCTTTAAATAATTCATTTTTATGGATTTTTATGTGTAAGTTGAAAGATTGCTCTCAGCCAGAAACTGCGAAGGGGCATTGGCCTTCCCGGCATTACTTCATAGCTTTGGTTAAAAATATTATCAGCCCCTGCGGACAGCGAAAGATTGTATTGTTTGAAACGCATCTCTTTCCCTGTTTGAATACCAAACAGCGCATAACCGGGCAATGACGACAAATTATCTGTGCTTGTATAGCGCATACTCTGCCAATTACATCCAGTATTCAAAAACCATTTCTTACGTTGAATTTTCAAGAAACTTGCGCCTGAAAAAGCAGGCACAAAAAGTGCCTTGAATTGCAAGTCGTTTTTCAACATATCGGCCCGGCACCATTCAGCAGAGGAACGCCATTGCCATTGGGTTTGCCCAATCAAGCCGGAAAGAACAGCAGAAAACTGGGTTCCGTAATAATCGCCGCGCTGCATATTGAAGGCCATCCAGATATTGTTTTCCGGCAGCCATAAGATGGGATTGTTGAGGTGCCGCGCCCACAAGGTTGCAGACATTTCCACCTTCACATTGCCTTGAATCCATTTGGCAGTAAAACCAACTTCTGCATTCCCGCCTTTTTCGGGCTTCAGGTTTGTATTCCCGCCCGAACTCCAATATTGGTCGTTGAGGGTTGGGCGTCTGAAACTGCTGCTAACACTGCTTTTCAGATTAACAACCTTACCAAGTGCGTATTCACCCGAAACGGCATTTACTGAAATCTGCTCGTGCCACTCCCAGCGGCTGCTGGCTGATATGCGGTATTTTTTGTTTTGATTAAACAGTGAGAGAAACTGCGCGGGAAACAACTGTTGCGCCTGTCTGATATATGCCCGCGTTTTTCCTGACACCTGCCACAAATCAGCTCCGGCAATCACATTCCAGCTACCGACTGTAAAATGCCATTCCTGCTGATACTGTAGGCTCTGAGAACGGCTGCTGTCTTTGTATTGGCCTGCCATTGGCTGAAAAACAAAATTATCCTGGATAAAACCCAGCCTTTGCACCCATTTTACTTTGGATGACTGATAATTGGCAAGCAGCGCCAACCGCTTGTTTTCATCGGCCTGCCAGCCCAACGAAGTAGTTCCACCGGCGGATGTTCCCAGGCCGCGTTCTCCTTTTTGCCACTCGGCATGCAAGGCTAAATCCCATTTCTTGTAATGCAAACCGGAAGAAATACGGCTTCTGCGCTGCTCCCTTTCAGCATAATGCATATTGGCACCGGATGCATTTTCAATTTTATAGGGAAAATGATTTTTCACATTGAGCCACTGATTGTCCCAAATGAAGAAGTTTTTTCTGCTTTTAATCCGGCAATCTGCGTTTGCCTGCAGGCGGCCAAAGCTTCCCATTGTAAAAGATGACGTCAGCGATTCGCCTGTCTTTTCGGGCTGAATGTGCTGCATAGACAAGGTTCCACCAACACTGCCACTGCCATAAAATGAGCCGCTGCCGCCTTCGGTAAGGACAATGCGGGATTGTGCGTCATTCTGTAGCAAACTCAGGTCTGTCATACCCAGCATGGGATTGTTGAGCACAATGCCATTCCACAGAATTTGCAGCTGCGAAGGATCAGCACCACGGCGACTGAGCGTGCCGATACCGGAAGGGCCGTATTGACGGATGCTGATCCCGGCGGAAGCCAGATCCTGACTGAGCAGGTTGCCGCTACCGGATTCGAACTGAAGTACATTTTTCCCTACGGAAGCCACCTGCAGACGTTTCTCCTGGATAAATATGGTATCGGCTGCCGGAAAGGTATCGGGCGCGGAAACCAGAAGCGATATGCAGCATAAGATGCTTGTCATGGTTGCAATGCCGCCTCTGAAATGAAAAATGCAATAGACCGGGTTTACCCAATGCAGTGCGCCTTTCTTCCCGAAAGCGAGCTCTTTGTTTTGCGCCTGGCAGGTCTTCTGACTCCCCCTGTTTGTTTCGGCGCCTTCCCATTGGTATCATCAACAGTGGCTAAGAAAGCCGAAGCCCTTGCGGGCCGGGGTTACAGCTGCGGGTACAGTCCCGGTTTTTCACCGGAGTTCCCTTTTCATCTCCTGCAACAATGATTTGTTACCTGAGAACCAGATGCGCCGCAAAACTACGGCCTTTGTGTAAATTTTTATATCCAAAAACTCATTATTATAAATTATTTATCCACCGATTGAACCCGTTCCACGATTATATGGCTGAAAAAATGGTTATATGGCAGAGTAATCAGTATTTTTGCGGCATGCGTTTTGTCATAACCCCAATGCTGGGATTTTTAATACCTGCGGCACTTTCTGCCCAAACCGGAACTTGGACCCTGGAGCAATGCATAGAGCAAGCGCTGAAAAACAATATTGATGTTCAACTTGCCGGTGTATCAGCAAAACTGGCCGAGCAAAACTGGAGAAACAGCGTTGCTGCAGCTACTCCGGATGCAAATATTAACGCTGGCCAGTTTTTCCAGTCAGGAAGAAGTATTGACCGTTTCACAAACCAGTTTGTACAAACTACCGTGAGCAGCAACAGCCTGCAACTGCAAAGCAGCGTTCTTCTTTATGCAGGTGGTCAGATCCGCAACGGTATTCAGCAAAGCAAATACCTTTGGCTTGCCGGCGAAAGCGATTTGAAAAACATGGAACAAAACACAGCCCTGAATGTAGCCAACCTATTTCTTCAAGTTATTCAGACAAAAGAACTCAAAGCCAGTGCGGATGAGACCCTGAAAAATACCGAATTACAATTGCAAAGAACCCGCAAATTGTTTGATGCCGGGGTGGTAAATGAAGGGCAGGTGCTAAATCTGGAAGCCCAAAAGGCCAACGACCAGACCGCTCTTACAAACGCCTCAAATCAGGAAATACTGGCACTCACAAACCTAAAAATGCTGTTGAGACTGCCTGCAGAAAATGCATTTGATATAATCCGTCCAGAAATCAACCTGTATAAACCGGAAAGCTACCCGGCAGGGCAGCAAGAACTCTTCGACAGTGCGGTAAAAAGAAGAGCGGATGTGCAGGCGGCTGTTTTCAGACACAAAGCAGCCATTTACGCCCGCAAGTCTGCCAGGGGTGGTATGCTGCCGGTTTTGTCGGTTGGCGGTAACCTTAGCACGGTATATTCAAGCAATGCAAAATCCGTTTCTGCCACTACCATTTCTGGCTTTGAACCCATTGGCCGTGTGCAGGGAACCAACGAAATTGTGGAAGCACCCAACATTCAATACATGCTGCAAACCGTCGATTTCAGCAAGCAGGTAAAAGACAACTTTGGCCAATCGCTGGGATTTAACCTTTCTGTTCCTTTCTATGGCAAGCTGCAGGCCCGCAATACCGCGCAGCGGGCCGGCCTTGATGAAGTAAGGGCAAAATTGAGCGCAGATCGGGCGGTTCAAAATCTATATACTGAAGTGGTTTCGGCCTACAACAATTACAGTTCAGCCATGGAACGCTATCAGGCGGCTATCAAGACCATAGAGGCGCAAAAAAGAAACATGGATTTTGTAAAAAAGCGTTTTGAGGCCGGACAAGCTAATGTCTTTGAACTTCAGCTTGCGCAAACCAATGAAACCACAGCCAGAAACAACCTCACCTCGGTGAGGTATGAATATATGTTCAGAAAAATGGTACTGGATTTTTATCTGGGTAAACCTTTAACACTGTAAAATGAAAAAGCAAAAAATCGTTTGGATTTCCATTGGGTCAGTTGTGCTGCTGTTGCTGCTGATAGCCATTTTCAGGGGCGGAAAGTCTGAAACACAGGTAAGTACGGACAAAGCCGTAACCCGCACCATCACAGAAATAGTAAGTGTGAGCGGAAAAATACAACCTGAAAGTGAGGTAAAAATCAGTGCAGACGTGAGTGGTGAGATTATTGAAATGGCCGTAATGGAAAGCGACAGCGTAAGACAAGGGCAATTGTTGTTGCGCATTAATCCGGAATTGTATGAAACCACCATCAGCCAGCTGAATGCCAATCTTGACAACGCCCGTGCAGGCATGGCCGGCAGTGAGGCTCAAAAAGCCAGAGCCGCAGCGTCGCTGATTCAGGCAGAGGTTAATTACAAAAGACAAAAAATGCTTCACGAACAAAAGGTAATCAGCGAACAGGAATGGGATCAGGCGCGCGTGCAGTATGAAGTTGCCAAGGCAGACGCCATTTCTGCCGAGAAGAATGCCCTTGCAGCCAAATACACCACCGCCAGCGCAGCCGCCAGGCTAGAAGAAGGTCGACGAAACCTGGGCAGAACCTCCATATTTGCTCCGGCCAGCGGTATCGTTACCCAAATGAACAGCGAAAAAGGCGAACGCGTGGTGGGTACTGCGCAAATGGCCGGTACCGAAATCATGCGCATCAGCAACCTTAATGTGATGGAAGTGGAAGTGAATGTGAATGAGAATGATATTGTGCGCATCAAAAATGGCGACAGTGCAGATATCAAGGTTGATGCCTACCCCGACAGGGTTTTCAAAGGCCTGGTAACCCAGATTGCCAACAGCGCTAAATTCAACAGCACCCAGTTATTAACCGATCAGGTTACCAATTTTGTGGTAAAGGTGCGTATCCTACCGGAAAGCTACGCCGATCTGGGAATGGGAAGAAAACAGCCTTTCAGACCCGGAATGACCGCCACTGTTGACATAAAGACCGTTTCAAAAAGCAATGTGCTTTGTGTGCCCATCTCGGCCGTCACTACCCGAAACCCTGCCAAAAAATCTGATATGAGTGACAAAAACAAGAAAACACAGACAGAAGAACCCAAAAAAGAAGACAAAGGCACATGGGTATTGTTATATAACAATGGCGTTTTGAAATCGGTGAAGGTGAAAACCGGCTTGCAGGACCTGGACTACTTCGAAATTACCGATGGACTAAAACCCGGAGATGAAGTGGTTTCCTCACCCGGCATTGCCATTGCCAAAACGTTGTACGATGGCGACAAAGTGGTAAAAACCGAAAAAGATAAAGTTTACGAGAAGAAGTAATTAAAGCTGCTCCGCCACCAGCATCTGGGTTCTTTGTTCATGGTTGCTGATAGCATAGTGAACAATGTGAAAGTGTTTTGACATGTAGAATGTGAATTCCTCTAATGTCCACTCGCGTTAATGCGATTCGTTGTTGGGCGGGCCAAATTTTCCGGGCGAAGTATCACGGTTTCTGTCGTGTGTACTGATAACAAAATATGTTGCTTCCTTGGATTCCAGCAATTCCTCAATAAAAGTATCCGGATTGGGCAAATGCTCGATTACACCCGCACAAATAATCAGCTCTGTACCGAAAATTGCTTCCATGCCTTATCAGAGAAGGCAAACCAGGTTTCGTTTGGGTATTATTTTTTAAACCAGTCTGTTGTCAGCTCCACTCCTGCTTTGGGTACATTCTCAAAATTTACCAGCAGCTTAAAAGCCGAGCCATAGCCCATATCAAGAATACCTTCCAATCCTTTATCACAATAAAATTTCGGGCAAACGTATACACTTCTTTCTGGTATTCATCGGTATTGCCCTCGTCTATGAAGAAGGATACACTTTTGCGGTGCAGATAGCCGCGGCGAGTGGCATAACGAGGGTTCTGAATAGAAGCCCCCAGCACTTCAAACCCATACCAAATTTTACGCAACAACAGCATGATGAATGCCAATGCTCAAAACTCATCACAAACCTGTGATTATTTGACTCTTTTTCGATATATTTAATGACTTTCTATTGTCATTATTTTTATCAAATGTTTTTGCAATGCCATTCATACTTCAGTTTGCGTTACGGAATACGCTCGCCCAAAGACATATTGTTAAAGATAGCTACCTCGCTGGGTAAAGGAAGTCCAAAACATTGTCCCGTTTGCCTTACTGACATTAACAACGTAAGCGGCATCCCCGATTTTTTTCGCGAAGCCGCACAATACCCGCAACTGCAGCCCTGCGCAGGCATTGATTTTCGGGAAGGGGAAACCGGCGGCAAATGCCTGTATGTGGCACTGGCAGAAAACGAAACCGGCTTTGCCGAAATGAACCACTTCCTGTCCCAATACCGGCTGGCCGGCAAAAAACTGCCTACATGGCCTCCGGAGCTGGAAAACGTACACTTTATTTTCCCTTTCGAACGCACACAGGAAAAGGCTTTCCCCGAAAAACTCAGCCCAAACCAGTGGATAGGCGTGCGCGCCGAACAACTGGGCAAACTGCGGCTTTCTTCACGGCACAAACTACAGCACAAAATACTGGCCATGCAGCCCATGACATTCCACCATGCGGAAGACCTTGAGAGCCACCGGTTATTGCGATGCATTGCCAACAATTGTTTACTGAGCAAACTGCCTCCCGGCGAAACCGGGCATGAAAAAGACCGCTATATCCCTCCTGAAGCGTTTCTGCTAAGCTATGCCGACGCGCCTTTTCTGGTGGGGAACACCCTGCAGCTCATGCAGCGCTGCACTTTTCGTCCCGCCTTTGGCGGCAACCAGAATAAGAAAACCTTTACCGGCAATGCCGACGAGGATTTTCGGCTCATGACAGACCTGGCCATGGACGGACTGCGCTACCGCTACCCCAAATACACGTATGCCACCAAACAACGGCTGGAGAGCGAAATGAAACTCATCTACGAACTGGGATTTACCACCTACTTCCTCATCAGCTGGGATGTCTGCCGGTTTGCCCGTGAACAGGGCTTTTTCTACGTGGGTCGTGGCAGCGGTGCCAACAGCATGGTGGCCTATTGCCTGCGCATTACCGACGTGGATCCTATAGACCTGGACCTTTACTTCGAACGATTCATCAATCCCTACCGCACTTCGCCACCTGACTTCGACCTGGATTTCAGCTGGCAGGACCGCGATGCCGTAACGGATTACATCTTTAAAAAACACGGCCGCGAGCACACCGCCCTGCTGGCCACCTACAATACCTTTCAGTCGAATGCCGTTGTACGCGAGCTGGGTAAGGTTTTCGGGCTGCCCAAGGAAGAAATCGACCACCTGATGGAAAAGCCCACCTACTTCTCTCCTTCCATGCTGGAAGAACAGGCAGGCCACAAAATCCGCGACGGCAAGGCGGTGTATGCCTCGCCCGGCATTGGCGAAAGGGCAACATTGTCAAAATCGGTGCGGCCGCAGCAGCGCGACACACTGACCGGGCAAATCATGCGGCATGCACTGCGCCTGCACGAACTGCCCAATTACCGCAGCATTCACGCGGGCGGTATCCTCATCAGCGAAAAAAGCATTTACCACTACTCCGCGCTGGATATGCCTCCAAAAGGATTTCCCACCGTGCAATGGAGTATGCTGGAAGCCGAAGATCTTGGGCTGGCCAAATTCGACATCCTCAGCCAGCGTGGGCTCGGACACATCAAGGATGCGGTAAGGCTGGTAAAAGAAAACAAAGGCGAAGACATAGACATTCACCGCATACAGGATTTCAAGGCCGATGAGAAAATAAAACGTGTGATTGGCAGCGGGCACACCATGGGCTGTTTCTATGTGGAAAGTCCGGCCATGCGGCAACTGCTGCGCAAACTCAAATGCAGCGACTACCTTACCCTGGTGGCAGCCAGCAGCGTAATACGTCCCGGGGTGGCCCGCAGCGGCATGATGCGCAGCTTCATCGAACGGCACATCGATTCCGAAAAACGAAAAGAGGCCCATCCGGTTTTGCAGCAGATTATGCCCGATACCTACGGTATTATGGTGTATCAGGAAGATGTGATAAAAGTGGCGCATCATTTCGCTGGGCTTGGGCTGGCTGAAAGCGATGTGCTGCGGCGCGGCATGAGCGGCAAGTTTCGCAGCCGCGAAGAATTTCAGAAAGTGAAAGACCGCTTTTTTGCGCTTTGCAAAGAGAAAGGTCATCCTGAAAAACTATCGGCCGAAGTGTGGCACCAGATTGAGAGCTTTGCCGGCTACAGTTTTGCCAAGGGCCACAGTGCCAGCTATGCCGTGGAAAGCTACCAGAGCCTGTACCTGAAGGCATACCATCCGCTGGAGTTTTATGTGGGCGTCATCAACAACTTCGGCGGATTTTACCATACCGAATTTTACCTGCACGGGGCCCGTATGTGCGGCGCCGAGATACAGCCACCCTGCATCAACCACAGCGATTACCTTACCAATATAAACGGCAGCAAGGTATACCTCGGATTTGTGCACGTGGCTTCACTCGAACAGAAACTGGCAGCACGCATCGTGGCTGAGCGAAATACAAACGGCCCCTACCTGGGTTTATTTGACTTTAAAGAGCGCGTAGAACCCGGACTGGATCAGTTGAAAATCCTCATCCGCATTGGGGCACTGCGCTTCACAGGCAAAAACCGAAAGGAACTGATGTGGGAAGCCCACTGGCTGGTAAACCGCAAAAAACCGGTGGCGGCAACCGAAAAACTCTTCAGGGAAACGCCCAAAGACTTTGTATTGCCTACACTCAGCCACAGCAAGCTGGAAGACGCCTACGAACAAATAGAATTGCTGGGATTCCCGCTATGCAGCCCGTTTGAAATGCTGGCACCCGGCAGCCTACCCGAAAAACCTGTTCTCAGCAAGAATTTACCCGGCCTGCATGACAAAGCCGTGCAGCTTACAGGATACCTGGTTACCATCAAGCCCACACGCACCATCAAAGGGCAGGAAATGAACTTTGGTACCTGGCTGGATGCATCGGGGCATTTTTTCGACACCCTCCATTTTCCGGATGTGCTCAGGCGATTTCCTTTCAAAGGCCGCGGCATTTACCGAATTACCGGCATTGTTACGGACGATTTTGGGGTTTACAGTGTAGCTGTTTCACAGATGCAAAAGCTGCCATATATGGCAGATCCAAGGTATGCTTGAAACTTGGCAATACAAACCTACACAGGCATTGCACAATCGTGGCTTACAGCCAAGGAGTATAAACCGCCAATCTAAAACTAACCATTTAGTAAGTTACTTTTTAGTAATTTACTTTTAAATTAGTTACTATCTAGTTAGTTTTTTGTGTCTTTAAAGGGTGGAAAAAACCATGCCCTTTATTTTTGGAATGCTGGCAGGGGAAACTGATTTCACTAACAGAAGCGCTGAAACCGAACACCTGACGCGAAACTTTGAAGGTGGCATCAACACCATCCTCATTTCTCCGAGGCGCTGGGGCAAACCACCGCTGGTGGCGCATGCCGGGCGAACCATGCAACGCAAAAACAAGAAACCGGCGGTTTTAGTAAAACTTTGGTTAAATACCCAGTTCTACCTGGCACTTAAATCCGTCAAGTACCGACATTATGGCACTTGTGGCCATATCACAGCGTTTGCAATAGCAGAATTCACCCTCTTGTTTACACATCAATAATTTAATGTTAACCTTAAATTAACATAACATAACAATTGCCAAACATTTCTTTGCACTTGTGTTAACATTAAATAAATATATTATAAATGTTTGCTTAATAGCCGCAGGTTTGATGGCAACTGCAAACGTATCTGCACAATCAGACAAAACATCTAAAGACACCGGCAATTTGCTTAAAACAGCCACTAAAACCGGCAACTGGGCCGATAAGGTAAGTATCCGCGGATACATGCAGGTTCGTTACAACCGTCTGCTGGAAACCAATGGCCAGTTAAAATGCGAACAGTGTGATCGCTCATGGGGCAAAGACGGCGGCTTTTTCATCAGGCGGA